>Ga0129333_10001492_pt1 | contig 21217 bp, 19 predicted proteins | sample CPB6_08_DNA_FD_94474 | JGI IMG/M metagenome (GOLD analysis project Ga0129333, IMG submission 94474) | Freshwater to marine salinity gradient microbial communities from Chesapeake Bay, USA - CPBay_Sum_0.6_0.8_DNA | ecosystem: Environmental > Aquatic > Marine > Coastal | place: USA: Chesapeake... | reverse complement strand
TTCCTCAAGAATGACTGGAGCAAAGGGTCTAAATTTTTGTCTGCGTTTGATTTCATTTACTTTGTCCTTGATTTCAGGACCGCGAGGATCTGCCAACAAACTGCGATTGCCTAATGCTCTTGGTCCAAATTCTGCTCTACCATTAGCAACGCCTACCATTTTATTCTTTTTAAGTTCTTTGATAATTTTATCTACAGGATAAGGACCTGTGATCTCATGACCCAAGAATGCATCAGTCCAATTTAATTTTCTACCGTAGCCCAATGCTGCTGCACCAAGGCTGTTACCTGCATCACCGGGATTAGGCATGATCCATATGTCATCCCAGTATCTACCTAATAATCTATTTGCAAGACAGTTCAATGCGACGCCGCCGCCGTATACAAGATTACGTGAACTGCCTAATGTCCTTGCTTTATGCATAACTTTCTCTATCAAAGTCTCGCATACTAACTGTGCGCTACTTGCGATATCCATGTCATCTGCTTTATCTAAGAAATTGTTGTGTTCTAATCCAATATGAAAGTTATATTTGAAATCTAGATTTTCTAGATTTTCAAAGTAATGACTGGCTATGCGCTGTGCATGTTTAGGTTTACCATATGCAGCCATGCCCATGAGGATATATTCTTCGTCCATTGGTTTTAGGCCAACTCTTTGTGTCATAGCACTATAGAACATACCTATGCTGTTAGGATACTTCTTGCTCCATAGTTTTGTATAATGTGCAACACCGTTCTTATCGTAACATGCATCCCATATACTAATGCTATCAAGTTCGCCTATGGCATCGATGACTACTACTGTAGCATGATTGAATGGACTAGTTTGAAAACCTGCAGCGGCGTGTGTTTTGTGATGTACATGAGTCCTGATTGGCTTATCGCCCAACTTACTAGCAAGTTGCTCACCTATGATTGATCTAACAAATATAGATTCTATAGGTTGACCTGCGCGGAATTGCCTCAAAGCCTTTAGTAATGGCTTCTCATAATATTCTAGTGAGTAATCGTCACCGGCAAACTTTAATGCATCATCGATTATGCCCTCGCATAGATTAGCATCGTGTTTGATTTTGCTATATCTCTCACTATGACTAGCAAACAGTATGTCACCACTATCGTTAATGACACTTAATCCGGCATCATGAAAACCGCAACTAATTCCTATATATTTCATAAATCACTTATAAATGAACGGGTCTCTTTTACGTAGTTCTTTAAGTCTCTTGCGATATTCAATCTCACGCTTAAATTTTTTCCATAAGTTAATAAAAAATTTCATAGCAGTATCCTCATTGAAACTGTATTTAGCAACGTGGAATTAGGGTCAATTAATTCGGTCTAGGTCTAATACAGCATTATGAAACCCTATACCTAAAGTCTTAGAATGCCGCATAGGTAACATGGCTACTTCGATACCGTGTTTTTCTATCAGTTTACGCAATACATTCTGATGCTGCTCTAATATCACTAATTTAGGATTGACAGATAATATGTTCATACATATCCATGGGCTAGCCATCTTATATCCCTCAAACTTACCTATATCATATAGTCTAGGAACTATGATCTTATCCCACTTTTGTAGATTAGGGGGCAGCATAGTTAAGTCTCGTATCCTGTCAGAATTTACCAGACACAATCCTTCTCTCAATAATATTATGTTAGAGTTGATATGTGTATGGTTGGGCAACGATTCAAATAGATGTATCTTTTTATCAGGTAATATACTTTGTAGATATTCTGCACCTTTAAGATTGCCTGTTCTGCTTACCATGTAGTAGATGTCATCATTACATTTCAATAGATTGGCTGCATCAAATACAGGTGCGGTTTCGTTAAGAACCCTGTGTTTATGAAGGTCGATAAACGCTTCTAGATTATATAAATTTTTTCGATCTGGTCTAGGTGCTACTATTAACTCTTTACTTTGCAAAGCATGAGTCAATGATTGATACTCATCTTCACGCATAGACAGAGCCATGGGTGCTGCTATGGCTTTATTCCCTATAGTGAAAACACTATGCCTAGGGCTGAGATAATGATATTTGGGTTTTACTGAAATGTCTGTACGCAGTACGTTGACACCCTGATCCTTTAGAAATTCGACTAATGTTTCTAAATCTTCATTTGCTTCATCTAATACTTGTTGGGGAAAGGAACCACCTTTAATCCCCATATCAAATATTGCTTTTGCTTTTAATCTCGTAGAGCGTATATCAGGATAGTCGATCAACCTCAAACTGATATCCATCGGCGGAATGATAGCATCATCCGCTTTGCCGACTATCGCTGTTTTAAGTTGATCCCACTCGTTATTGGTTGTCATTTGTCGTGACTCTTTTACCGAATGTCACAACTTTTTCTTCTATCTTAGGTACTTCGACTTGAATAGGTTTTGCCATTCGCCATGACTCGCCGCCCGGGATATCAATCTTATAATTATCAACATCTGACCAATCACCTTCACCTTCCCAAATATGTTCGAATGTAAAGTCGATACATTGATTCATGATCTTTTCTTCTTCTAGCAACCACATGAACTCTTCATGGTTACGACCTTCATCACCCCATTTAGGCTTAGCAAAAACTCTCGCTCTCTTAGCAGTATTGATCTGATAACGGCTATAATCTTGCGCAAAGAATGGTGAACGTCTTGCATAAGGTTGACCTTCTGCCATATCAGTAGGAGGTTGCTTATACTTGACCCAACTACGTGCTTTCCATTTGCCATCATCTGTGATTTCAAATGTATGTTCTGCCCACATAGGACCGGCGTTACGATCACCCCATTCTTTCATGTCTAAGTCCTCGTCAAAGATCATCACGCCCTTGAATCCACCGCGTGTGCGCCATAGCATACGCCACAAAACAAACATCTCATTAAACAAACTATCTGCGAAAGGACTGATGTTAGGTCTTGCTATATCGTAATGATAGTTCTCGTATTCGATCTCATTTAATTTGTTGGGATCGTTGTATTGAATCTTGTAGTGGAACTTAGGAAGATTAGGTCTATCAGGTATAGTGACATCATATGATGTCTGAAACTTTACATTCTGTAAAAATGTTGCGAACATTTTCATTCGCATCACTACGTGCATCTTTGACAGACTAAAATCTTTACTGATCCATTGACCTATATATTGATGGTCATGCAGATTAAACTTCTCTGGATTCTGTCCTGCCACGCTAGTAGGACCTAAACCGAATCCAAATCCCGCAGCGATATTGACGAATCCTTTATTTCGATTGCGCCATAAGAAAGTCATCGTGTCGGCAAAGTCTTGATGTGTTTCTGTAGGGAATCCAACCATCCAGTTACTAAATGCCATGACGCCGGTGTCAATACCGTCTTGTAAATTCTGTTCCATCTCTTTGATGGTCACACCTTTAGCCATGTTGTCTAATGTTCTTTGACTTCCTGATTCGATACCGTAGTTAAGCATGATGCAACCAGACTTAGCGAGGTCTTCAAAGAACTCACGATCCATTCGTCCATCACAACGTGCATAGCCTGTCCAATGTATCTTCAAATCTTTAGCGATAACACCTTTGCAGAATGCTCTTAGTTCATTAATATTGCCATTGACGAGACTATCGATGAACCAGAAAACATCAGTACCGTATGTGTAATATAGATGCTCTACTTCACTTAATGCATCCGTTGCTTGACGCTGACGATAACGCCAGAAGTGTGTCTCTTCGCAGAATGTACATTTTGCAGTACATCCGCGGCTCAATTCACTACAGACACCATTGGGGAAACGGTACTCATTCATGTCGAAATCGCTATAATCAGGCAACGGCAAGTTGCTGATATTGATGCGCTGCTCTTCAGGCTGTCTGCGCACCTGGGTAGTCTCATACACTACACCGTTTTCGATTTCTTCTAATATCTCAAGCAAAATCTTTTCGCCTTCGCCGTTACACACATAATCGTATAAAGGTTCTTGACTCATGCGCTCGACCTGATTGTGTGTGTTACTACCACCAACTATGATTTTGATGTTAGGCAATGCGGCCTTCAATTCTTTTACCATCCAACGTACTGGTTCTTCGTTACAATAGTAAACGCTGAATCCTACTACATCAGGAGGATTGGCTATGATCTCATTTAGATGCTTTCTAAATAATGGCTCTAACGCAGGATGTATATCTGTGTGGTAGTTCGCTTCAAGCCACTTCCATTCTCTAGTACCATTCCATGGATCGAAATCAAGTAATCCAGTTTCTACGTGGTGTCTTAGGTATCTATATGCCTTGATGTTCAAATCGAGGGCCCTAGTATGATATCCCGCGCTCTTGGCGACTGCGGTCAATCTAGCGGTGTTGAACGGGGGAAACTCCGGTGCCCATTCAGGCATCAATACCAATAACAGTTTTGTCTTTCTCGTTGCATAACTAATGTCAACGTTGGTGACGTTTTTCTGTACTTTATTACTCTTGACATAGGGAGCGATAGCCTGCATCATGCTCAAATGTTTGGCGTCTGCCATTTCAACATCTGGCTTCTCATTGGGCTTCCATTCCTCTTTAGCCAATTTCATGAATTCATGGTACATAAATTTCCTATATTATCTAAATAAATGATCGACCGGCGGGCCGCAGCGATGCTCTTCTAGTTCTCGTAGATATTTAGCGTTGTGTTCGACTATAGGTTTAATATTTTCTTGCCATTCTAACCATTGATCGTCGGTGAACTTCTCCAATCTTTTGATCTCTTCTATTAACATCTTAAAACGCTTTGTATAATCCGGCTCATCATCATAACTCTCATTGATGAACGGGTGAAATGTCTTGTATCCACGCTCACGCAAGAATTTCAAAGTTCCTGGCCAAGCAAAGGCAATGAATGGGTGCTTGAATGCAAAGGGCTTATATATCTTTTCACTTAAGAACAAGGTGTTCATATACTCTAGTAGATAATCTTTTGGATCGTATGGGCCCATTATAGTTTCCATAACGATACTAAAATAACTATTGCTATGATATATTAAGTCACTAGGATCTAGATTTACTGGATTGATACGATCTTCTGTGATGTTCAAACGTAATGGGAAAATGTTTTTAACTGACAATATCGTTTCTTTATCCTGTTCGCTTATAGGATGAAACTTCATCTTGTTAATCCAGTTGTCTGTGCCTTCAAAACTGTAATATGATTTGTGTATCCATCCATTACGAATTGATTCTGCTAATAATTGTAATCTATGTTTTCTGTGAAGTTTATTAAAACACACGAACAACTTATCTTTTCTCTTGACTTCGTATTTGTATGATTCATCCCCCAGATACCATTCTGCTCCTTTAAAGAAGGTCTTGATGCTATACTCAAACATGTGCGAACTGAGTATGTTCAATTTATTAGGCCATTTATGCTTTTCGCAAAGAGCGTCATAGAATTTTTGACCATCAGGACATCCTACAGAGAAGAACAAGAATTCTCTAGGAATCTCATGTAGTAACTCTGCGACACGTTGCACCTTATGCACTAATTGCGGTATGAATGTTTCCGAACTGTTATAGAAAACTATCCTTTTTTGCTGCGCAAAGGCGTCTCTTGCTTCACGCAATATGTCTTTGGTTGGTCTACTTAGGAAGGCGTGATCTTTATGAGTGGATGCGAAAAGAATATGTATCTTATCTCTTAGTGGTTTGAGTTCTGGGAAAGAATCGTAGAAACTATAGATAGGCCCCGTCATCCACTCTTCAGACGGGGCCGTTGTAAAATAATTGTTGTTTGCTAATCTACCTTTTTTTTTCTGGTGTTACCGTAATGTACAATTTCCGTACATGCGACATTGCTCGGAGCAGTCTTTCTCCACGGATCGATGATTACACAATGTGCCGGTACTTTGCTGTAGAAACTCAATGTCCAATAATCCCAATAACCGATCAACACAACTTGTGCCCAGTCAGGGTCAAACATCTCGTCTTGAGGATTCTTAGTGTTCTCATCATAGTAGCGTACTTCACCGCCGTGTTTCTGTATGAACCATCCTACTAACATGCTTGCGCTACCATTGAGATAAGGCACGCCCGGCTTATATGCTTTACCTACTATGTAAACACGCTTGCCGTACTCTAAGCATTTTTTTGCCATGTTCTCTGCTTGAATCTCTCTGGCGTGCATGATGCTATCAAATAGATCATAGCCTAGATCCAAACGCTCTGCGAGATATCTCAATGCGATATTATCTCTAGGATGACATGCACCGGCATCCCCTAGTCCTGCTTTCATGTATGCAGGGCCCATGATTCTGTAAGTTGATTTCGCTAATGCGTTAGTAACGACATCAACATCCATGTTGCCATTACGTTCTGCAACGTCTTGGATCATGTTGACTAATGCTAACTTAGTACTGATGAAAGTGTTGTAGAAAATCTTGATCGCTTCTGCTTCGTCCCAAGTTCCAATCTCATATCTAGGATTATTCTCCATGATAGTATTATAGAACTCTACTAATTCAGCAGCATCGCCGGTCAACGATCCGTCTTCAGTACCTATGATGACCATCTCTGGATTGACCATATCATACTTCACGGTACCCATAGCGATTAGATACGGATTGTATACGAATCTAGCATTACCGATATGCTGTATCAACTGGGTTCTAACAGTTCCCGGTAATACCGTCGATATCAATACTACTAATTTATCCTTTGTGATATGCTGATTTACTTCTTTAAGAATGTCGATGACTATACTATAGTCGAAATCTTTATTAGGCAGATGGCTAGTAGGTGTTTCGCCGCCGTATATAGGAGCATGCGGAGTAGGTGCTGCGATAAAGATGATATCACCGAACTCAACTGCTTCTTTTATAGAACTAACCATCGGGAAGAATGGTTTTCTTGGTTCTACGTCATACCCCACTACGGGGTAACGTGTCGCCATAACCTCGGCACAGTCTTGTCCCAACTTGCCTACGCCTATCATTGCTATTTTTTTCAAATCTGTCATTATAACCTCTAAAGGGATTTACCAATATTTATTCATTGAAATATGGTCATTAAATTAAATGCGGTTCGTCTATCAAACTAGGGAAGTACTTATTATCGATCATGGGTTTAAATTTTCTAAGATTGTTGATATGTGAAATCGTCATTAATTCAGCGTGTATATTCCTCACATTTTGTGCAGTTTTATCCGAGAACTGAAAACCTATATTAGTCAGATAATCCATGTACATCACGGGATTAGGATGATAGTCCTTGAACTTCACGGTTTCTGTGGAATTTCCCAATCCGGGCCAGTAGTATTCATGACCATTGATCCATCCGCCCCGATTATCTTTCACAAATTGATACAATGGAGGGGCTGTATCATAAACTACATCTCTGTAAAGATCGACCACATCACTAAGGCTGTCTTGACCCCAATGTAGATTGTCATCATGTAACGGATCTACGCTACGCAGATTGACTATATCACAGGGTAGTGTCATAGCAGTATGCTTAACCAAAGACATCAATGCTAAATCTCTAACTAGATATCCCTTCACACATGCCCATTCTTTTACAAAACTCTCGCTTATTATATTTTGTGACCATATGTTCCCAGGAGTAATCCATTGCGTGTCTTTGTATCTGTCTTCTCTACAATGAGTAGACCACATTATTAATATCAAATCTTCGTTATTAAATCTATACTTTTGATTTGCAGCAGCAAACTGTGAGGCTATGAATAGGTTTCCACCTCCCACCTTACCACAATTATATAACGTAGCATCTTCGCATTCTAGACTTATTACTTGTGCCCATGTAGGCCACCAGTAGTTTGTGAAACTACATCCAAACATGAATACACGCTTGTATTTTTTGTAATCAATCTGATTATATTTTCTATGGTCTATTATCATAAAGTTTTTTTCACAAAATTGCTATGTAGTATTTTACAGTCAGGATCGTTACCTATCATAAAATCTAACGATTTAGATTTTAATAGTTGTTGATTATAGTCGCAAATTCCTTTGACGTTTTTTATAAATTCAGATACTTCTTTGTCTGAGTAATTGGATATTTTTTCAATCTCTTTTAGTATCAGTTTTAACCTAGTGCAATCATCAAACTCATTATCGTAACTCTCATCGATAAAAGGATGAAAAGTCTTATAGCCCAATGATCGTAATAGTTCTAGGCTCTTAGGTACTGTAACAAATATAAATGGATGACCGACTGCTATAGGCTTAAAGATTTTCTCACTTAAAAATCTAGCCTCATTTAATCCTGCGCCGTGATAGAATGTTGTTTCAGTCACTACGCTAACCAATGAATTTTCGTACAGAAATAAACTTTGCTCCTCTAACAACGCACGATTGTTGACCAACTCATGCGTGTCTAGATATAATGGCGGTAATCTCAATATCTCTTTTTCATGTGTACAAAGCAGACCGTGCAGTTCCGGATCACTTTCATGAAATCTAACTATCCATGGCCATATAGATTCCCAGTTGCGATTATCGTCACTAGGACCTAAACTAACGAAACCTTTATCTAATAATCCCTTTGCTTGCAAGAAGGCAACTAACGTAGGACGATGTAATCTCCAACGTCTGTTAAAATTAAGATATCGTTTGTTATACTGCCTATCTTGTAAGATAGTAGACCCATCTAATTTGAATTGATTGGCTTGTATGCTCATAGAATACTCAAACTCAAGTATCCAATCTACGTTGAAGTATTCTAGCTTATTTGCGTCGGCATATTTTCTGACTTCTTTTTCTAAGTCTGCGGCTTCGTTGCTGATATAGATTTTATTAGGCGGTATGCCTGCTTCTAACACTAATGATTCATATATAGGCTGAACTATATCCAAGAACGCTTCATGTGTGTTGCAGATATACAAGAAGGTTTTATCATCATTTTTGATCTTGTTTAATAAGGGCTCAGGAACAATCGTATCTATAGGAAATATCTTAAACGCATTGCCTTGAAATATCTCGCAATAGTAGTAATCTCTATCGTCCCAGGTTCTTATTAACCATATCAATGTATCATTTCTATGAGTTTTTTCGTGTGGGAAAATATGGCTTACTTCGTCGCGCTGGCTGCGCAAAAAGTAAAATCCATTTTTCAATTTTTGATTTAATAAACTCATAAGATGTTAATCTTTCTACCGTCTACATAATTTTCTATTGCATCGATTATGCTTCTGGCTACCCTCGTATGCATGTTCAAACTTAAATGATTGGCTCTATGTTCTTTAGTTATATCTTTAGGAAAATCATCTTTTTTACTTAGAAACATCAAGCAGGGTCTTATCTCTACTCCCGTAGTGAAATCGTGATAATATTCAATATCTCTAGGCTTAACCTTATCGTATAAATTGAACCAATATTGCGATTCATCGTAACATGAGAAGCAGGGCAAATGTATGAATTTAGTCTTGGGATATTGTTTAGATATCACATGATCAAATAGACACATCAATCCTTTTAATTCCCAATTTTTCTGAGTATGGTCAAAAAGATATTTATAGTATAGATTAGCCGCTTCATAAATCGGCTTGTTTTCATCATCCTTTAAAGGAGTATCTAATGCTATGTGTGTGTTGAGTGGTTTTACTTTAGGGTGATATAATCTGATGGGTTCTGACCAAGCAAGTATTGCCACATCGATGTGTTTTTTATAATTCATGAAATCAAAAAACATATTCCACGGTCCTGTGCCCTCGACACCGCGTGATTCTGCTGTAGAATTAAAATATGTTCCTACTTGATTCATGTATTGTTTGGGGTATCTAGGATCATGTACAGATCCCGGCATGATAAAACTATCCCCGAAGCCTACTATGTTCATCTTATTTCCCCTAAACCTATATCTATCAACAAACCCGGCTCATAATTTGTTATAGCATGTATTATCTTATTTCCTAATATAGTATGCATCTTGTCAGTTAGATGACATATCCTTCTTTCTTTAGACATATCATTAAACTGAGGCCATCCATCTTGTTTGCTCAAGTATAATAAGCAAGGGCGTATCTCAGCAGATTTTTTAAATCGATAATGATACTTTATCTGATCAGGATTGACATATGTATAATTTGTCCAGTTGACTGTTGATTGTTGATCGAACCAGGCAAAACAAGGTAGATTGATGAATTTAGTATCGGGGAACTCTGATACCATCTCATCAAACATCGTCATCAATGCTCTCAATTCATAGTTTTGTTTTTCTGTGCTAGTCAAAAATTTAATATAATTCTGAACGTTACGTATGACCTCTTCCATGAATTGATTCGATCCCATAGCACTAAGTTCGAGGTTTTCTTCAGTCGATTTGAATTGATATAATCTGCTCGCCTCAGACCATGCCATAATAACTACATCCGGAACTTCTTTCCTTACATAGTATAAAAAATCAAAAAAGGCATCCCACGGACTAGAGCCGGGAATGCCCCTGAATTCAGGATGTATGCCGAAGTGTTTTGCTAAAACACCTTGATATGTATTTTTGTAACTGGGGTTATTAGCCTCAATACCTTGTATGAAACTATCCCCGAATCCTACTATCTTCATTCAAAAATCCAGAACTCCTTCATATACGGTAGATAGTCAAATATATTTCTGTCTCTGTATTTGTCTAGCGGCTCAACGAAATCACGCATACGCTTCCAATGCGCGAGGCGCAATTTTTCATCGACCTTAGCATGAATCACATTAGTTCTGATATTTTCTATAGCAGGTTTATACTTCTCTAATAGATCAGAATCTTTCAGATCATTCTCAAGATCAACAAGCATAGCCTCTGTCTTATCTTTCAATGCTCTAGGAGCATACAGAGGATTGAAATAACTTGGATTATTGACACATTGTATATGCGGCAATGATTTTAATATGCCTGAACCTTCATCCGCCACTTGTGTTTCCCACCACTTGACCATCTCACCAAATGTATAGAGATTCAATGATGTTATAGTATGACTCAAACCTATGTGATAATCACCATTCTTTTTAGCAATGTTTTTAATAGTCTCTAGTTGTGATGTGACCTTCTTCCAAGTGAAGGGATAGCGTATATATTCATTTACTTTACCCACACCGTCAATACTAATCGTGAGGTGCTTAGTGCTAAACTGACTCCACAACTCAAGCATTTCATCACTTATGCCTGTTAGGTTAGTCACGAATCCTAATGTGATGTCCTTGCTACGGCCCTGCTCAATGACTTTCTTCAACAAGAATGTTACTGCTTCGTTGATAGTAGGCTCGCCACCAGCAAACTGAATAGCACGTAGGTTAGGCAATTGATCTATGACTGGTCCAATATTTTCTTCTTTAAACCAATTCAAGTTAGGATGCATCCAAGCATAGCCTGTGATGTCTTGCTGTTCTTTAGCCCATAATGAACTGGCTGAACTATTACACATCAAACATGCGCTGTTACATTTGTTTCCCGTTGTCACATCTAGTAAAAAGATGTTTTCAAATGTAGGTATCTTAGCCTTAGGTGTTCTCCAACTACGCCCAGTCTTGACTTCAATCTCTTTCATAGTGTGATTAAAGATTTGTCTAGTGCTTGCCTGTCCTACATCTTCACGTATCTTACATAAGTTACAGATAGGATTCCATTTACCGTCAAGCATGTCTTGACGTAGGTTAACCATATCGCTGTTATTAAACCAAGTAGGCAAATAATTCTTGTGATCTGCTAATGGGTGCTTAGTCTCTTTCCAGAAATATGTATCGATAGCACAACAAGGTCTGCTTCCGCCATGCGGGCCGAAACTTATACTGTTAAACGCCAATGAGCAATAAAGGTCTTTATTCTGTGACATGTTCTTTTGCTGGTGCTCTCTTAGTTATCAATATATCAGTACCACAAGTACATTGTAATTTCTTACATATGATGGGCTTAGATAATAAGTTGATCTCATCATATATATTGCCTATAGAAGGACCCTGACCACAACTTGCAGCAGTAGCAGTTCCCTGACTGTTGATGAACAACGATTCATCTACATTGCACTCCCAGCCGCTAAAGAAATTTCTACGTTCTGCTACTATGCGATTACCATTCAATGGTTGCTCTAGTCCAGATTCATATACTTCTTTGCTTGCACATTGCCATTTGCTTCCTTCAGGCTTAAACATGCTGATCTTTGATTCAAATGTATGTGTCTTAAAGAACTCATACATCCACTCTTCACCGTACTTCCAAGGACCTACGTTGACGCTGATATCATCGAACAATGGAACCCATTCTAAGTTATAATTTTGTAATGTAGACTTAACCTTCTCACCGAAATCGATGACTTCTTGGAAACGATCTTCTTGCATCATCATACGACAGCAAAGGTAATTTACCTTATTTTGCAAGAATATAAGATTGTCTAGATAGCGATCACGGTTAGCAAAATCGATATGAAAACTTGCGACCACATCATGGAATAGATGATAGTGTTGCTTCCACCATTCTGTGCTGCGGCTCAAGTTAGTATTAATAGCGATATGCGGGTCATCAATCCTTCTCTTTAGCCATACAATCAAAGGTATCAAGTGAGGCCATACTGTTGGCTCGCCACCGCTGAAAAAGAACTTGAATCCCTTAGTTCCTCTAGATTGATAATGCTTGATGACTTTTTCGAGGTTGTCTTTAATCTTATCGAAATCTTCTTTGGTATCACGTTTAGGATTCAATCCAGCCCAGTTACCTGGATTACAATACTTACACTTGAAGTTACAGAAATCGTTTACTTGCCATGTGATATTGACATATGGCTCATACATCGGCTGTATCGAAATTAATTTATCATTGCTGTCCATTTTGTGATGCCCTGAAGTTGTCTAAGAAATTCTTATATGATGTAAATTGCCTGTGTAAGGAATCGTTGAATGCCATGTTCGTGATAGAATCTGCTAATGCGTTTACAGTCACTTCACCTATAGTAAAGAAATTGCTACCGCTAGCATATTTCTTGGCTTCGGTTTTGATGTTAGGAATAGCAGACTGTCTATCTTCTAATGGTACAGATGCTAATGATAGATATGGGGGATGGCTCAATGTGATGGGCCACCAATCGATGCGCTTGCTATTGTTATATGCGACTTCAGCCAAGAACTTCCATATATCAGTCATATGATTATAGTTCATAGCCTGCAATACCGTATATGTAACTACGCGCCAATTAGGTCTAGTCGCCGCCATAGCAGTTACTTTGCTCACGTTTTCTTTAACCTTATCCCACTCACAGCCATAACGTATATATTCGGCTACTTGTTCTGTGCCGTCGATGCTCATCTGAATTTCTACATTATCGAACTTGCTGAGAGCCTCGAAGAATTTAGGATTCCAAGTAGTCATGTTACTTGTGAATTCGATACGGCAATCTGTATTACCTGCTGCGATCAGTTCTTCCAACATTCGATAGTTGGCTTTGATCAACGTTGGTTCACCACCTGTCGTATAGAGTCGGCGCAATCTTGGGGCCATCTTTTTAAAGTTGCTATAAAACATGTCTGTTTCGTACCACTCTTTGACATCGGCTTTATCAACGTTGTCTACTTCTTCTTGCCAACGATTATGCAACCATCCTAAATTGCTTTGCAGCAATTTACCTGATCGCAGCATTTCTTTACGTTCTTCTTGAATCAACGAACTGCTCATACCCCAGCATGTGACACATTTGAGGTTGCATTGATTGCCTAGTCGTAGTTCAAGACTGATAGGACGCATCTCTGCTTTTGAGTATAATTCTTCATTGCTTACATTGATAAGGTAATCACTCAATTCGCTATCACGAACTTTTCTATCCATCCACAAAACGTTTTGACCTTTTCTGGGGCTGTGTCCTGATACCTTTTCTATATTATAGCATTCCATGCATTCGGGTGCGCCATTGTTTTGTCTGTGCAAGTTGCGAACATTTTGCATGTAGTCGCCGTTCCACAATGTATCAATATCATCATGACCTAGATTGAAAGCGCGGCCCTTCCAGTCATTGACAAAGTGGTCCATTGTGATAGAACAGCATAGTTTGATATTGCCATTAGGGTTGGTGTTTAGATTCAACCACGGCAATACGCAGAATTTCTTTAGGTTGTCTGTCAACCAATTGATTCTGTTCTCGCTGATCGTATCTTCAGGTACTTTGGGTACTGAATAGATGACATGATTTATGTCCATAATAATTTTAACTCCGGAAAAGTATTTAACAAGTTCTCATCTCTTATATTATCAATTCTTGTGATCTGATTTCTAAATTCTGGGATCAGATGTGTATGATCCGCGCTGTCCATATAATCAACGATACCTTTTACTGAATGTATGATGTGATCCCAAGCATTATTTCTCTTTAGCCAATCTATATATTGATCATAGATTTTATGCACTTCTTCCTTTTGCTCTGGTGTGAGCATTGTGATGCTAAAATATCTAGGATGAGTCAATATATTAACACGAATGTTATTGATATTCAATAGTCCCTCTTCCACCCATGTCCTGTGGAAGTCAAAAAGGCTATGTACGCTAAACACGCTAACAGTAGGAGTGATCTCAAAATATACATCTGGACAACTCTCAATCATCTGTCTACGGTTCTTGACGATACGATCCCAATCTGTGCCCTTGCGGCTATACTCAGCACGATCACCGTATGTATCTAGGCTTGCCGCTACACGCACATCTTTGAACATCTTCCAATATTCTAATATGCTTTTCTCTTTGAGTTTCAATGCGCTAAAGTTAGTCGTATAACGCAATCTAACATCGGTGCGACCCTTCTCTAACCAATAGTCTAAGACTTGATAGTGCTGCGGTGTTATCAATGCTTCGCCACCTGCAAAATATACTTCTTCAACATAATCTAAATGCGGCATCAAATCGTCCATCAAGAAAGGATTATTCTTCAAGTCGATGAACTTTGATTTTGGATAATCAGGATGCAACTTGATCTGATCATCATACCAACTGCTGCTTAGTTCTGGACCGCATGTGCGACATTTCATATTGCATAGATTACTGAAACGTATGTCCATGTAATACATCTTATAGTCATCTATAGATCCGTCTTCGTTAGTCTTGTCGAAAAGGTCTATATGATTCTTAAAACTCTCTAGGCTATTTTTGCGCAATGTCCAACTATCCGCGCTTGTTTCTAGTTCGTAACAACGCATACATGCTTCTGGCTTTTCGCCGTTGAGCATTTGCTTTCTTATATTTTTAAAATTGTCGTTGTTGATTAATTGGTTGATACCTTCTTTGTATACGTTTCCGAACACATGATCTGTATTACTCATACAGCATGGGAAGGTATTGCCGTTTGGCCATATGTGCATATGCAACCACGGCATTAAGCATACAACGTTTTTGTCTATGGGTTTTCTCATTCTATCAGTCCCGACAAATGTGGAAATACTTCGCTGAACTTTTCTTCACGCAACATGTCTAAACGTTTTGTCTCTTTTTGAAATTCTTCTTTGTGTTTTTCCCAAGTATGCTCTACCATGACCCATTTTTTAGCATCGATCAACTGTTGTAAATGACCATCATGGAAGCCCATATTACGCATACGATCTATCACGGTCTCAATACCCTTGATGCCTAATTGCTTTAATGGCACAGGTAATGCTAATGCGGTGATATGTATAGGACTGATCATATTATAGATAGTGTACACATTATCGTTGGGGGTATATAATTTGTTGTCAAGCAAGTAATGATAGAACTCGCTGAATGTGGCGAAATTAAAAATGCTCAACACGCTATTGATTTGCATGTTTACATATGGTACGCTTTTTACTTTTCTAAAGTTTGATTCTACCTGCTTCCAATCTGTACCTGATCTGATGTACTCAGCACGTGGGCCGAAATCGTCTAGACTAGCATAAACTTCAATCTTTTGTTTGAAATGGCTCCATAATTCAAGAAGGTCCTTATTCTTGAATTTCAACGTACTCATATTGGTGTTATAACGCAACTGTATATCTGTTCGGCCCAACCTGATCATCTCTTCAAGCATTATGTAATGCTCTTCTGTGATTAGTGGTTCTCCGCCTGCAAAATACGCTACATCCATATATGGGATATGCATGAGTATATCTTCTACGAACTTATTTCGTTGTTCTTTAGATACGGTGATTAGACTAATGCCCTGTTTTGTGTCTTCGTTTTCCCATTGACTGCTATAATGACTATTACAAGTGCGGCACTTCATGTTACATATGTTGCTTAAACGCAAGTCAAAGTAACGCATTTTGAACTGCCCTAATTTTCCTGTGATATCAGTCGATGACATGCATTCATCGATATATTTTCCAAACATGTCATTAGCAGTCTGTCTGAAACTCATGATGCCTTGCTCTTCATGTCTATGACATGCTTGGCACATAGGACTTTTGATACCATCGATCATGTCTTTACGAAGGTCATTCATCTTGTCGCTATTGACAAGTTCCATCATCGACATTTGATTAGCATTGCCTACAGGATATAACTGATTGGCGATGCAGCAAGGAACGCCTACGCCAGTAGGTGTAGTGTGTATGCTCACCCATGGAATCATACAAAATGATTTGTTGTTGGTAAGCAGGTCTTGCTTTTGTTCTTCAGTTATTTTCACGGTAATGGATTACATCTGTTAGTTTCCTGACAGATCCTATAAAAATTTAAAAACTCAGGAAATATTTCAAGCATGTTCGTATCTCTACGCTCGTCTAACTCGTTAAACCAATTATAAAAGTCTCTGCGACCTTCGATTAGTTTATCTTCGCTGTATTCGGTTTCACGCATGTAATCTACTACACGCTTGAATTTTTCGTATTCGATAGAACTAAACTTGTTGCTTGCCTTATCGTCTACGTTATCCTTCATGAATTGTAAAGATTCCTCCATGTACGGCATGAATTCCCCTTTTGGAAGAATATTCATATCGTACTGGAGGGGTTCGCGCAGATAGGGAGTATCGAATCTGACACGATGCTGGGGGTTGACTGGATCATCATACCAGTCATACATGCTGCGCCATTCTAATATCTTTTCGAGCAATGACTTAAATGTAGTCACGCTAAAGATATTGAATGTGATCATAAATGTCACGGGGCTATTAGTCAATGTCAAGTACGTGTGTAGATTCTTTTCCCAAAGTTCTAAATCCATACCTGTACGTACATATTCGGCTCTTTTGCCCCATGTATCAATACTTGAGAATAACTTGAATCCTCGTATCTTTTTTTCATCACATAACTTTCTAACGCTATGTGATAATTTTTCTACTAGAGCGGTCTTAGTTCCTAGATTACTGTTGACATTCAACTCTAACCATGGCGTAGGATCTTTGTCGATCTCATCAAAAACTTGATACGTACTACGGTGCATAGTAGGCTCACCGCCTGTTATGCGCATGATAGTCAACGTCTTTTTGAGTTCAGGCCACCATTTCCAGAATGCTTCAACGTAAGGGTTCTCTTCTTCACGCTGATATAGTTTCATCCAGTCTATATCACAACGGTGATTCTTTACACTTGTGACTGGACCATTGAGTTTGATCTCGTTATAGAAACTTGTACTGTATTTAGGATGACAATATCCGCACTTGAAGTTACATTCGTTGCCGAAATTGATCTCAAGATATTCTGGATTGATGTTCTGTTCGTGACTACCTTTAGCGCATTGTTCGAAACGCTCTTCTGTATAGATACTTGCATTACGTATGTGACGGTCGCTGACATAATCAGGACCCATGTCTTCTACGTTCCAGCAATACTGACAGCCTTCAGGACGTTTGCCCTCAAGCATCATCTTACGTTCTAGTTTCTTTTCTTTTGTGTTATGTAGTGCTGACGGATTGTCTATTAATTCTTCTAGTGGTATCTTGTGTGGTCGTGGATGATAGCAACTGTGTGTCTCACCACTCTGTAAGTACATCGTGACATGATGCCATTTGGCAAGACAAAAGGTCGATGTAGCATTATTTTCTACAACGACTTTGATTTGTTTTATTCTATCAATCTCGTAACTCATCACCAACCTTCTATTTTTCTAATGACATCCATCTCTTTGACCAATGGTCCTAGATTATGTTTGTCTGCGTTGTAGTGTCGTTTAAAGAACTCGCTTTGTTCGGGGTTCAGAGTACAGATAGGCAATCCTAATTTGTCTTTTAGAATCTCTCCTATGCGATCCGCTTCATGGACAGGGCGCATGTACTTAAATATACGCTCCCACATCTTTTGCAAATTGTCAAACCACATCACTCCCACGTGGTCCCACGTAGTCAGTAATGTCATATAAGTTCCCAATCTGGCACCATAGATAGCCCACTCACCGTTTTCTACATCCATGCCGACATTGTGCCAGATCGTAAGATTATTTAGATTTCTGCTTGCCACTCGGTCTTTGAAACTATCTACTGTAGGTCTTGCTCCGCGATCAAGAACCATCTTGACACCTTCACGGAAACCTGCGCGCCATGCTTGAAAGGGTGTACCATTTGGATATGTAGTGCTATAGCAATCATACATCGCCCAATACAAACTATCTGAACTATCCATACAGAAATCTACTTGGGTTGCGTTGCTACCGTCTGTATGTTCATGAGTCTTCATGTTGAAAACATAATCTTTAGTCCAACTACTCATGCCACCATTACCATATCGTAGACCATTGATATGGTTTACTGCTTTCCAACGAAACTGTGCTTTTTTGTAAACTGGATCTAGATTTCTAAAATCTAGTTGCATGTTGAAGAATGACTCATCGGGCATGTTATCGCCGTCGATGAGTATGAATCGTTCTGTATCGCTTGCTTCTGCCGCTGCCTTGTGTGCAGCATCACTACCCTTTACGCCATCAACACGCTTGGCGTAGGGAACCATGTTCTTGATTTTTAACCAGAATTCTTCTTTTTTTGGCTCATCGTAACTAAGATAGATGCAATCTAAGTCTGCGACATCAACTAAATCATCCCAACTCATATGTATACAGTTTCCAATGTTGCACTTCTGCATCATTGTCTTCTTCGACTACGATGCTTATGTCTTCCTTTAGACATTTCTTACCCGTCTCATGGGGAATCAGTCTGCTTATAACTAATGCAGGATTGACAGTCGATAAACGACCGTCTACAACTCTTAGGTCTTGTCTAGCACATGCGAACGTGACACTATCGATGACGATATACTTTCCTTCAGGCTTCTCACAGGTATAGAACAATACCTTACCGGTTTGTTCTTCGTAGTAAAGTCTGAATTCGGGAGGTTCGATCTTTGGAGCCTCAAAGACAAGGACATAATCTGCTTCTGTTTGATTCTCACTCATAATTTTTCTCTAGTATATCACTAAACTTCTTAACATGATAATGGAAAGGATACATCTGTGGTACTGTGTTTATCCTCAAAGTATGCAGTAAAACTTCATAGATCAACGTATCAGTCCAGTCTTCGCTAGGCAAACCATTAATATGTTGCTTCATATGTACCATGCTCAAATCTTTGTAGTTCGGCATAGTGACTTTATCTGCGCCCATTAAGTGTGCGGCATAGGCATAGACCCAATCAGTAGTGGCTAATTCGTCACTATTGCATCGTAATGTCTTGCGTATATCAGGCCAGTTTTCAAAAATAAACTTGACCAACTTGAAAAACTTTTCTGCTACTTCGCTCTTCTTAAAGTAAGTGATGGCGTTGTATACATCAGGTAGTTTGTTTTCATCTATGAATCTGCGATAAAAACGTTTATGGCTAATATCTTGATGGAAATCTCTAATCGTAGTACAAATCACCATGTCTCTATGTTTCAATGCGTCCCACCAATGATCTACTGTTCCCGGCAAGAACAGATCGGCTTCTAGTTTTATAGTGTATTCATATGGACTTGCTTCATAAACCTGCCAGTCATTGATTAGTTTCCAATTTCCCTTAGGGTCTAGATCGCCATATGGCAATGCGATAACATTGTCGAAATGTTTTGCATCATCAACATCATCTGTGATTAAAGATACTTTAGCATCAGGCATATGTCGCTTAATACTAGCCGCTAAAACTTCTGCGCACTTTACATAGTTCACAAACTCGGTGTTTTGTGCTAAGATTACAAATCCCTTATCCATGTTTGATCAACTCCACATAGATGTCTTTATTCATTAAGTGAAAATCGCTATCTTTGATAGTGATATATTCTTTCCTGATTTTACCACGCTGCCAATTATCATACACGATGGTAAATTCTGTGTTGAATTCACTATCATTGTTTTTATAAACGTTCGTGTTTTTACCTATATGTAACAAATTCCAAGGTATGATATCCTGCAGTGGTGTGGTGTGCCCATTAACAATTCGCAATGCTAGTGTTAGTGCATAGTCATTACGGAACGTGTTTGCTATAAAATGATGTATGTTCGCATAATGTTCAAAATTATTTTGAACCATCTTTAACATATCAAATATTTGTTTAGTTCTGTGCGTTTTCTTGAATGCTACTGCTGTAGCCCATAAAGTATTAAAACTGTGTGTGCTTAACACTTCTTGTTCTGCGCCCGGGTACATATAATATGCTGTCCTATCGTGACAGCAAAAATCATCGTATAACTCAAAACATTTTAACAATCTGTTGCTGTTGACCATGTAGTCAACATCAAGCAATAATGTTTCGTCATAAGGACTGAACTCATATGCTTGATATCTACCTTTATTGATCCATATTCCCCAATCTCTCACATTATTTTTGTCCGGGGTCGCCGTCACAACTTTATCAAAATTGTAGCCTGTGCTACTAGCAAGTGATGATTCATCCGTAACTATAGTTACCGGTAAATTTAGGAAGTGGTTTATACGCTTTGCAGTATGTTCTGCCATAACGTAATAATCATATTTAGGGGAATTAAATGCGAAAAGTATCGCACCGCGTGTCATCGTTTGCCCTCTAATTCTTGTGCTTCTTTGTACCATTCTTTCATGGTATCGTCATAGATGGTCGTAAGTTTTGATAGCAATTCCTGTCTATTAACTTCTACAGGATTTTCAAAAGTATCCATCAAAACTACCTTATCACCTGTAAGTGCGTTTAGTAGACTGATCGTTTCTTTATCAGCCTTCCATAAACCACCTTGGTCAGCAAGAATTAGTTTGGAACTGTATTTTTCTTTTAGATAATGTTTGGCAGAATTATGACTGAATCGTGCTTTGGCGTCGGACAAAAGTGTGTTGATGTCCATAGTTATACTCCTTGCGAGTATTTAGATGGACATCAACTACCAGTTAAAAAAATTATGA
>Ga0129333_10001490_pt1 | contig 21221 bp, 13 predicted proteins | sample CPB6_08_DNA_FD_94474 | JGI IMG/M metagenome (GOLD analysis project Ga0129333, IMG submission 94474) | Freshwater to marine salinity gradient microbial communities from Chesapeake Bay, USA - CPBay_Sum_0.6_0.8_DNA | ecosystem: Environmental > Aquatic > Marine > Coastal | place: USA: Chesapeake... | reverse complement strand
TCAAACTACTGGTGCCATTATAAATACTGATAAAAGTGTATTTGAAGATGCTAGAAAACTGCGTAACGGCAGTGCATCTATTAAACAACTTCAAACTGATGTTGAAGATCTAAAAAATGAATTATCAGACATCAAAAATCTTCTAAGAGAATTTATCAGAAATGCCAGCAATACTTAGAAATGTAGCAAAAACCGATACTCTGGAAACTCAGAGGCAGAAGATAAATCAGATCGCTTCAGATGTTTACACCATATCTTCGGGTGGTAGTGATTTATCTACTGGCAATTTAAAACTAGGCGACGGAACTATATCTTCCCCCAGTTTGGCATTTGTTAGTGATGAAAAGTTAGGTATATACAAACCATCAAATAAAGTAATTGGAATAGTAAGTGACGATAAAAAATTACTAGATTTTAAATCAGATTCTTCGGTTTTTTATAGAGACATTGTAGTTCAAAAAAAATCTTTAGATAGTTTAGGGTTACAAATAACCAACGATGGAAGTAATTATGACGCAGGAACTTATAGTGATATTGCAGTCGTTGGTGGCAGTGGCGAAAATGGAACTTTAAATATTGAAGTAGCTGGTTTTACAGGAACTATTACAAATACTGGAAGCGGATATACATCTGGATCATACTTATCTGTTCCTTTATCTGGAGGTAGTGGTAACGGTGCAACTGCTTCATTCACTATTCCTAATATTGGTGGTTCAATAACTAATGCTGGATCTGGATATGTTGGTGGTACTTACACCAACGTTCCTTTAACTGGGGGAACTGGTACAGGTATAACTGCAAATATTACAGTATCATCATTTTCAGCAAATGTTGTAAATGGTGCTGGTTATCCAGATGGAACTTTTTTGAGTGTTCCATTAACTGGAGGAACTGGATCTGGTGCTAAAGCAAAGTTAATAGTAAATGGAGGTTCGGTTCAACCTTTTGGTGGTGCTGGTAGTAGTTTAACTACTGCTGGTTCTGGATATATTGTTGGTGACGTTCTAACAACTACATTCCCAACAGCAGGAACTATTACATATACAGTAACTGCTTCTGGCGGTCTTTATTATTTGGATGGTGTTCAGGGAGGTAATTTTTCATTATTAAAAGGGAAAACATATGTTTTTGATGCATCTGGAGCTCCTGGTCATCCATTATACATAGGATCTGCATTAAATGACACAAATAGTATTTTAGGAACAGCAGATGGAGTCACATACCGATTAGATGGATCTGTAGTAACTCCAGCAAATTATTTGGCAAATTTTGCTACAGCAACAACTAGAACTGTAACTTTTGTAGTTCCGTTAAATCCTGCTGCTTCGCCAGTTTATTATAACTGTTCTCTTCATCCTAATATGGGAGGAAGTTTAACATTAGTAACTTCAACAACGGGATCTGATTTTGCTGCAACTATTACTGCTCTATCTGGAACTGTTTCATCAGTTGCTATACAATCTTCTGGAAATGGATATTCTGCTAATGACGTTCTATCAGCAGCAAATACTAATCTAGGTGGATCTGGTTCTGGATTTCAATATACGTTAGCAGCAAATGCTGGTCAAATTCAGGCAATAACAACTTTCGATGAATATGGAACAGGATACCAAACAGGAGATGTTTTAACATTACCATCATCTGTAAACAATGTTTCAACATATTTAAAAGGTATCATATTTGATAATGGTAGAACTTTAAACTCTGCTTCCACTACAGTAACTTTAACGACTACAACAGGAGTTTTTGTAGGAGATACTGTAGAAACTGTTCCAGGTAATCCAGCAAATACTGGAGCGTTAGTTAGTGGCACAACAGTAGCAAGTATTGTAAATGGCACTCAAATAACTTTATCATCAGCGCCACAAGCAAGCGGAACAGCAGATTTAAAAATTACCAATGCAAACAGAAGTAAAATTACTGTAACAAGTACAAGTGGAATTAAAGTTGGTTGGTCTGTTTCAAAGGTAAGTGGAACTGGTGTATTAGCAAATGGAACATCAGTTACTGCTATTGATAGTGCAACAGTTTTAACATTATCTCAACAACCAACCACCCCAGGAAATGTTGTTCTTGATTTCACACCTTCATATGGTAATGGATCTAATTTTGCATTTACTTTAAATGATATTGGACCTGTTAAAGATATCTCAGTTAATGATGGTGGAAATGGTTATTCTGTTGGAGATATCTTAACAGTATCCGCCACAGATTTAATTCAACCAATAGAGTATACAGTAACAAATAAAACTTTATCTAAGGTTGTTTTTACTAGTGCTACTCTCCCAGCGAATACATTTGCAGTAGGACAATACATAAAAACACCTGGAGGTTCAATAGGTTCAGCAGCACCAACTAGTGCTACCACTATTGCTGGGCAAGCAAATGCATCATATACAAATATAACTCCAAGTTCTACATCTGGAAATGGAATTGGGGCAGTTTTTTCAATTTTCAGAAATAATAGTGGAGCAGTAACACAAGTATCAGTAACAAATGCTGGTGTTAATTATGCACAAAATGACACTGTTACAGTTTTAGGAACATCTATTGGTGGATCTGCTCCTGCAGATAATTTAACCATTACTGTCACATCAGTAACTGTTCCAGGAACTGATACTTATATTTACGAAGTAAATACTTCAGGTGGATATGTAACGAATATTGTTACTGGTGGCATTAATGTAAACGCCAACTCATATATTGTAAAGACAACTAGTTCTACATTATACCAAGTTGCTTCTACATCCAACATTTATAGATATTTCATTGACACAGGAAGTGGAGAACAAATTTCTCCAGATTTAACTTTCTATGTAGGTAATACATATAAATTTAATTTATCTGATGCAAGCAACAGTGGTCATATTTTTGCATTGAGTAAATTTAGAGATGGTAGATGGGCACCAAGTTTGGTGCAGAATATATCCACAAACGTTTCTGCGTTATCACCCCAAGTTACTGTATCAAGCACTACTGGTCTTTATCCAGGAATGATTGTTGAAGAAACTGGTTTAGGAAACGGGCAGTTAGCTTCAGATACAAAAATATTAACTGTAGATAGTGGAACACAAATTACTTTAGATAAAACTCCAATAACTTCTGGATCTATTACTTTAAAAATTTATGGTGGTGAATATACGGATGGTGTTACTAGAGAAACAAATCCAGAAGCACTTGTTGTTAAGGTAACATCAAACACACCATCTTTATATTATTATTGTGGCACTGAAAATGCATCTCATGCTGATGAAGGAGGATTTGATAATGACGAAGCAGTAATAACAATAGATCCAAATAATCCAAAAACTTTTGGAAGTGGATTGCAAATAGTAGTAACAAATGTAACTTCATCAAATGTAATTGAAACCGATCTTCTAACGGGTGAGCTATCAGCAACTATATTTACAGGAACTAATGGTACTATTACAAATTTAAATTCAACAAGTTTTGACGCCACAACTGCAACAATAGACGATATCATTTCTCCTGCTATAGCATCAACTGGAGATATGACGATCGATGCGGGTGGAGAAATAAAAATTGCTCAAACCAGCGGAACTAATGTAAAGATTGGAACTACTTTCACTTTGGGTGTTGCTAGTGGTAACTTAACCACCACAGGTGTTCTAAAAACAACAAATTCTTTGAATGTAAATGATTATGTAACTATAACAAATAATACTATTGCTTCTTCTTCTGGTAATGATATTATTGCTTCCCCTGCTTCAGGAAGAGTTTTAAAAGTTAACACCAATACTGCCCTAACAATTCCCGCAGGAAGCACTGCCCAAAGACCTACCAGTGGCGTAGTAAGCAATGGATCTATAAGATTCAACACTGATACTGGTCAATATGAAGGTTATAGTGCTTCAACATCTTCTTGGTCTTCTTTAGGTGGGGTGCGAGATCTTGATGGAAATACTTATATTTCTGCAGAAGCTTCTGTTGGGGCAAATGATAATACATTATATTTCTTTAATGATGGAAATAACACTGTAAAAATAACTCCATCTAGATTTACATTTAATACTTTAAAATATATTGATTCTCCAGATCCATTAAACCCACCATCAGTGCCATGGTCTTCTAATACCCCTGTTTCTATTGGCACTTATATTTCTTATGGTTTAAATTTATATCAAGTAACCACTGCAGGAACTACTGGTAGTTCTGGCAATGAACCTACACACACTACTGGAGTTGCAACAAACGGAACTGCACAACTTACTTGGTATTCAATCTATGCTTCCGATATTACATTTGATAGAGTTGCAAATGTAAATATAAAAAATAATCTTGTTTTAAACGGAGAGTTAAAACTATTTGATAATAAAATTACAACTCTACTTTCTGATCTTGTTTTGGAACCTTTCTCGGGTAAAAAAGTAGATATTAACACCAATACTTCTCTTGTATTGCCAAATGGAACAACGGCTCAAAGAGGAATCCCAGGTCAAGGTTCTGTTCGTTATAACACTGATTTATCTCAGTTTGAAGGATACAATGGAACAAACTGGACAAGTCTTGGTGGAGTAAGGGATGTTGATGGAAATACTTATATTATTCCAGAAACAGAACCTGGAGCTAATGAAAATACTTTATATTTTTATAATAACGGTAGCAATACTTTAAGACTGAATAATACAGAATTATTATTTAATACTATTGATCAAATTGGATCTACAAATAATAATTTAGATCTTCAAGCTCAAACAGTAACATTTAACTCACTTGCAGTTACTCTAGATACTTCTGATCTTGCTATTGCTAAGTTTTTAACAACAAAAACAAATCTTGATTTTGCACTATCATCTGGTCTCACTACAGATCCATTGATTAGATTAAATAATTCTGGTGACATTTATATTAATAAAACTTATGGCACTGGCACCAATACTTTAATAAAAGTTTTAGATAATGAATTGAAAAAGTTTGAAATGGATGATGTTTTAATACAAACTTCAGAATACACTTTAACAAAGGGAACAACAAACTCTGGTGCTTCTGTTATATTTGATCCAACTATTCATTCTGGAGCTAAAGTTGCTGTTATTGCTGACAACACAACAACAAATCACAGAGATATGATTGAGTTCACTGTGATTGCAAAAGGAACTGATATTTTCCACACAGAATATGGAAATGTGACTACTGGAGTTGATTTGATAATACCTTCCTTTGATTTTGATGCAAGTAATAATGTTAGATTAAATAATAGTTTAGTATCAAGTCTTTCTAATGGTAATATTGTAAATATAACCGTAGTATCCACCGTTATCAAAAAGTAATCCATCATGGCAATAACTAAAAAAACATTAAGTTCTGTAGGAGGATTTGCGGTTAACGAAGTTACCGTAGTAAATGAACTTAGAGATATTAAGAATGTAAATACTTTTGAAATACAAAACTCAAATTATACTGATGCAAAAAGAAAAGAGTATATATTAAAAGGAACAAATACTGCAATTTTGGATCTTGATGAAGTTGGTGGGTTGATTCCATTAGAAAATAATACCGTAAACTTTGTTACTGCACATATAGTGGGTGTAAATGCTAGTGGTAGTGGTCATTATTCGACTAAAATTGAAACAGTTGTTACCTGTGCTTCTAATGGATCTACAAATATTTTATCATCTCTAGAGACTGTAATTAAAGATAGTATCCCATTTGGAGAATCTTGGTCTGTTACTCCTTATTCTGCGGCAGTAAATACGTTTAGTTATTCTGGAGTTAGAGCTGGAACAACCGTTGCTATTAAATGGATTGCACAAGTTGATGTTGTTCAGGTAACATGGACCTGATCGCTAAATAGTAAAGAATAAATATCAGAACTCTCGGAGCACGAAGGGCAAATGAGTTTAGAATTTAATGCTGATAAGCAGTATATCAAATCTTCAAGACCATATATTTTAGGAACTGACGAATTTACCGTTCGCTCTGGATCTGGAACAGATGAAAAAGAAGTTCTACGAGTTCAGTTAGATCCGAATAGTGCTCTTCCCCGTGTTGGTATCAATAGAACTGGAAGAAAAGTAGAAAGTATCAGAACCAATCCAAACTCGGGTGGAACTGGTTATTTGAGCACTCCAACAGTAACAATAAGCCCTCCTGATCTTGCTACTGGTACTCAAGCTGTAGCTAGTGCAATTGTAAGTAATGGTTCTGTGGTTTCATTTGTTATTGATAATCCTGGAGATGGATATATTACAGCTCCCACTGTATCAATTAGTGGTGGTGGAGGAGGATCTGGAGCTGCAGCAACAGCATTTTTAGATACAGTTGATTACGAGTTAGATATTAATGGTGCTATTAGAACTTCAACATCAATTATTTCTGATACAGCAAGAATTTTAAACCTTGATATTGATAACTTTGTTACGCCAGATGCAAGTTTTCGTGCTCCAAATTTAAAATTATATGCAAATGGAACAGGAACCCAATTTGTTCCTAATGTTTCTTTAACAAAAAATTCATTTAGATATTATGGTGATAATATCTATCGTGCCAATAATACTGGAATTACAGGAACTTCTATTCCAACTCATAATGATGGAATAGAAACTAATGGCACTGTAGAATTAGAACATGTTGGATTTAGAGTAAATAGTCAAAATCTACCTTATTATGGTGTTACTGGCGATGGTATATTTCCACGTTCTGTAACGCCGTTGCAAGGAGATCGCTCCAATAAAGTTGCCACAACTGAATACGTTCTTAACCTTGCAACTAATGACGTTGGTGGTCGTGTTTATGTTTCTCAACAGATTGGTTCCGATTTAAACGACGGTCGTTCTGCGGTTGCTCCAGTTAGAACGATTAAAAAAGCATGTCAGATTGCTTCTCAAACTGTTGGTGTAAAAGAAACCATAGTTATTTCTGGTGGAGATTACACAGAAGATAACCCAATTTCACTTCCACCTGATTGTTCAATTGTTGGTGATAACCTTCGTTTGGTTATTGTTAGACCTGCTAATCCCAGAAAGCATATGTTTAAGCTTTCTGATAAAAACTATATTAATGGTATAACTTTTAGAGACCAGATTGATAGTAATGGCGATCCTATTTTTACTTGGGATTATGCTGTAACATTTGACGACAAACAAAGAATTTATTATGATCCCACAACTGGTGGTGATTATGGAAGAACATTTAATGTTGGTCATCAAATATTTGGTGTTCAAAGAATCAGAGTTACTTTCCAGAATCACACTGGTTCAAATAACCTTTTAGTTGGAGAACAAGTAAGAGGTGTCAACACTGGTGCTCTTGGTATAGTAAAAGCAATCAACTTCACTACAACTACTGGACCAAATGCTTACACAACAGGAACAGTTGATGTTGAAGTTACTAGTGGTTCTTTTAACTCTGGTGAAACTTTTGATTATGAAGTTGGAACTGCCCCAAATACTGTAACATATGTTTTTGTTTCTACTGATGTTATTTCCATTCGTGCTGAAGGTGAAGTAGTATCAAATGGAAAAGATATAACATCTACACAAGTTATCACTAGAGTTGATGGTTCTTTACAAAATGATCCTAATATTGATGGAGTTATTTTTTACACCAATCCACTTTTAGGAAGAACAGGATTTCATGATTTTAAAGAAGGTCAAGAAATAGAAATCACTGGTCTACCAACTTCAAATCCAGACTTGTCTATGTTTAATGGCAAGCAAAGAATCTACAAAATTATCAGAGATGCTGATGGTAGAGCGAGAAGATTTGTCATTCCAAAAAATATTTCATCAACATTTACTGATAGTAACTATCAACCAACAAATACTACAGTAAAATCATATTCGTATTATGTTACTCTAACATTATTAAACTCCCCAAACAAGTTTAGCGAAACTCCATACGTTTCTAGAAGATATCAAGATGCTTGTAATCTGATTCGCAACAATATTCCTTTCATTAAAGACGAAGCATATTTACAAACACTAGCAGAGTTTTCAAACTTTACTCCTCCAGATGCAACAAAATGTCGTAGAGACATCGGGCATTTTGTCGAAGCAATCATTAGAGACCTTGAATACGGCGGAAACTATCATACAGTAGAAGCAGCAAAGAGATATGTTCAAGGAACTCAAATTGGTTATATTGGTAACGAGATTACTGAAACAATCAGAGCATTCGATATTGCCAGACGCCTCTGTATTCTCGCAATGCGTAACTGGAGAACTGGTAATGGTGGTTATTCCCAACCAACCTATACTCCATTATATTCTGCTGTTGCTAGATACTTTGATTTATCAGTAACTGAAGATACTGCTGGAGCTGGTTCTGGTGGCACATGCGCTGATGTCAAGAGTGCTATTGATACTCTTGGATACTTATTTGAAGAAGTTATCTCAAATAATGTAGCAGATCGTTATTTAGATGCTTCGTATTTGATTGCACGCAACGATGATTTTATTGCAGAAGAAGCACTAGGATACACACTTGTTCAGTATCCTACATTAGGATTATCAAATGATAATCAAACCAAGTGTAAGAGAGACATTAAATATATTCTCGCTGCCTTAAGAAGAGATCTTACTCTTGGTGGCAATAAAGGTATGCGTGCTGCTGGTGGCGCATATTACAGTGGTAATTCATTAGTTGGTATTCCGTCATCAGAACTTGCAGCAACAAGATATGCATTTGAAAAAGCAAGAGATTTGGCAATCCTTGCAATGCGTAACTTCAAAACAGGAGTAAATGGTGATGGTCCTGTTTATACTACATTATACGCAACCACTGCAAAATATACAGATAGTACGATTGCAGTAGATCCTTCTACTCCAATCTGCAACAACGTTGCTTCTGCTATTACAGCATCATTCTTAACTCTTGATAATATCTTTGCTAATAGTGGAACTCTTCCAGTAGAGACAACAGGAACCCTTTATAATCCAACTATTACATATCCAGAAAATACCATCTATGATTCGAATAATCTAAGGGTAACGCCAAGAGCAGTATGGGATGATCTTCCTGTTATCGAAGCATCTCCATATATTCAAAACTCTTCTATTATCTCTTTCTTGGGGGGTGGTGGATGTGAGGTTGATGGTGCTAAAGTAACTCAACCAAACTCACCATTCCCAGGATTAGAACTTGATGGATCTGCATCGTATCCCAATCAAGGTAAATCGATGGTTGCATCTGCATTTACCATCGTATCTTTTGGTGGAACTGGATACCTTGTTAAAAACGATGGTTATACTCAGTTAGTTTCTGTTTTTGTTATTTTCTGTGAAGATGGTATTCTTTGTGAATCTGGTGGTTATGCTTCTGTTACTAACTCTGCTACCAACTTTGGTAACTATGCTCTTCGTGCTGTTGGTTATCGAGATGAAGCATATTCGTTTGACGTTGGAACAATTGTAAACGTCACAGAAACTCCAACTGGAAGAACTATTTTTAGAGTTGATGGTCTTGGTAGAGAACCTTTAGAGCACTATATTGTAAAGATTGACGGATACGAAAATCAAAATACAAACATCGAATACTTTATTGAAACAGTTGGTGGTGTAACAGTTGGTCCTCCTTTCAGTGCTAATATTACATTAGATTCTTCTGCTGCCTTTAGAAAACTATCAAACGGCACTGTATACAGTCCCCCAACTGGAGCAGAGTTTAATGGTAAAACTATTCGACTACATAGACCATCTATCGTAAACTCTTCATCTCACACATGGGAATTTGCTGGTGCTGGAACAAACTACAATGCACTACCAGAAAACGGTGGAACTAAAATTGAAGCAAATGAGCAAGTTTCTCAGAACTATGGTCGAGTATATACTTCTGGAACCGATGAACTTGGTGACTTCAAAGTAGGTTATTTTGCTAAGATTGAAAACAGAACTGGTGCCATTACCTTTACTGGAACTGTTACCATCTCGGAAGTTGAATTCCTCAAACTGAAGGGTGGTGATGTTGTTGTTACTGGATTCTCTGCTGATAATACATTAGGTGGTGCCACTTCTTCGAATAGTCAGTTACCTACCCAAAAAGCGGTTAAAGATTATATTTCAAATAACCTTGGTCCATACATCAACAAACCATACTCCACCAATGCTGTTCCTAGAGCACTTGTAGAACTCACAGACAGCGGCAAGATCTCTATTGACCAAATCCCTGCTCTAAGACCATTTAATGTCTATACTGTTCCTGGAACAACTGAGAGATTAGAATTAGAAGGAGCACTTGCTGGAGATATTGCTATTGAAACAAATACCAGTACTTCTTACATTTTAAATAATGATCTAAGCAGTCAATATTTAGGATTTGCTGTAGATACTGATTTAACTTTTGCAATTGGAGATATTTTTACTGGTTCTGGAACTGGAGGTCAAATCCAATCCACCGAATACAGGGAAGGTGTTGTTTACAAATTAAATATTACAAATGCTGGTTCTGGATATACATCGTCTCCAACAGTAACAATCACAGCACCACAACAAGGTGGTGGAGTTTCTGCAACTGGAGTTGCAACTATTGCAAATGGTCAAGTAGTTACTTTAACTTTGACTGTAAATAATGGTTATATTGGAGGTAAAGGTTATACATCACAACCAACGGTAACTATTTCTGCTCCTGGTGCTGGTGGTGTTACTGCTACAGCAAATGCTTTGATTGAAAGTAGATTGTATGGAAATATTGTAAATCAAATCAAGATTGAAGATACAGATAATATTGAGGATAGCACATCTCCAACACCAAACGTTGTTAACATTACAAGAGCAGTTAATACTTCAGCATCAAATGCATCAAACTGGGTATCTCTATCTTCAAATCAAATCGACGCTGGTGCTATTACTTCTGGTGTTATTGCTACCACACGTTTAGCAAGTAACTCTTCAGAAGCAAATTCATATACGTTCCTTAGAGGTGATCAATCATATGCACCAGTTCTTCAATCACTAAAAGGATCAGAAACTCGTTACTTTGCAAAAACATCAGCATCTTCAAATGTAGGATCATCAACACTATTATTCTCTGGTCAGAATGATGGCATCATTTTAAAAGGTCATACAATACCAACTAGCAACGGTGGCATTCAATCTAATACTACCGTTTCATCAGTATCAACAGCAGCAGGAACAACTACAGTAACATTAAATAATCCACTTACGGCTAATATTAGTATTGGAACTGTTATTGAATTTGGAAGACCAGAATCGCCACTTGTTTTGGATACATCTTATACAGTAGGAAATTTTATTGATAGTGTTGTTATTGTTAATGGGGGAACTGGATTTACAAATGGTTCGTATTTCAACGTTGCTTTAACTGGTGGAGCAGGAACTGGATTATCCGTTAATATTATTGTTACTGGGGGATCAGTAACAACAGTTACAGTAGTTGATGGTGGAAGAAATTATACTGGAGATTTCTTGGTTACTTCAACACCATCTATTATTGGTTCTGGATCTCAGTTATCTTTAGCAGCAAAAGTAAATACTTCTCTCAAAAACTATGCTAACACTGCGGTAGATATTAAGAGAGTTACTGACGCTACTGTTTCAAGTGATCCTTATGGAACTGTTGGTGTTGCAAGATTTAAAAAATCTCAATTTAACATTGGAACGATTGGCAATGGTTCAGTTGAACTAAAGACTGGCGCTGACAGTGGATTAGATGCTGACTTACTTGATGGAGCACAGGGAGCTTACTATACAAATGCTGGTAACTTAAGTTCTGGCATTGTTCCAACTGATCGTTTGAGTGGAACATATAATATCGGTGTTTCTGGTCAGTCTGGTAATACACTACGTCTGATTACTTCTACAAACAACCCAACATCGTCTCCAAACCCCAATAACTTCTCTGAAGGTGTTATTGCTGACACAAGAAACAACGCTGCTGATGGTCTTTCTGACGGTGGCACAAGACACTTAGTTCTTACCCTCAGAAATGGTGCTTCTGGTTTTGATGCTACTTATGGTGGTGTCAGACAGTTAGCATTCACCGACAACAACAATATGTGGTTGCGTGGTTCTGGAACGAACGTATCCGATTTTGGAACCTGGGCAAAAGTCTGGACAAGTCTTAATGATGGTTCTGGAACTGGTCTTGATGCTGACGTTCTTGATGGTCGCCAAGGTCGTTTCTACCAGGATGCTAGAAATCTAAACTTTGGTTTATTGAGTGATAATAGATTGCCCACATACCAATCAGCAAAACAATATAATACTAGTGTTAGTGTTCGTTCCGTAACTAATAAAGTTTACTACGACATTTATATTTCTGGTCAGATTCTAAACTCTGCTCCATTCCTTGTTGGCAATCAAGGAACTGGCAATACTGGTTTTATTAACTTGTATGATGCTAATGCACAGGCAACTGGCACTATTCAAACAACCAATGTTGTTACATATAACGATAATGATGACACATTAGACTATACAATCATCACAGGTGTTCTTGATAGTGGAACATTTAATGGCGCTGAAACAATTGGAACAGCAAGCATCAGAGTTGCTTTCCAAGATTACACTATCAATGTTGGCGGAACTTATGAGGTAGCAAAACTTCAAAGTGATACTGGAACAGCAAGATTATATCTGGGTAGAAAGGATGGTGCTGCTTCTAATCCAGCTATTTACTTTAATAGTAGTTCAACTGCAGCAACAAATTATAATGCCAAAATTGAAGCATCTGGTGGTAATGGAACAGATGGAAGTGGTAGTTTAAATGTTACTGTTGTAGATAACAACTCATTTAAAGTTAATAACAACATCATATGGAACGCTGGCAACATTGTATTTGCTTCTAATAATGTATTGAATGCTGCAGTTCAACGTGATGGTTCTGGCAATTTTGCTGCAGGAACAATCACTGCTAGCTTAACTGGTGCTGCTTCTCTCAACGTATTGAAGACTGGCGACACCATGACTGGTTCACTAACGATCAGTGGAGCAAGCAGCAACTTGAGTGTTGGCGGAACTCTTGGAGTTACTGGTAATACTACATTAACTGCTGATTTAGTTGTTGATACAAACACTCTATATGTTCAGTCAACCGATAACTTAGTTGGTATTGGTTTGGTTCCATCAACAGGAGCAACTGTAAACTCTAAACTACAGGTGTTCTCTGGTGCTCTTGGAACCACTGCTGGTAATGCTACTTATATTGCTTCATTTGAATCTACAACTAATAACTATAGTAGATTGCTTTTATGGCAAAGAAGACACACAAATGGATCTGATTGGCAAACCAGTTCTACAAGGATTCAGCAAAGAATTGATGTAACAGATCAAGGTTATATTGAATTTAATCCATCTGGATCTACTTATGGAGTTGCTTTAGGAACAGCATCAACTGAAGCATTGAGACTTATTCAAACTGGTGAAGTTGGTATAAGAAAAACTCCTACTGCTGGATATAATCTAGATGTTGCAGGTAAAGGTAGATTTGAAAGTGGAATCGAAATTGACTCTGCTAATGATAATGGTGGAGCTCCTTTATTATTCTTAGGTTCTTCTACAGCAAAGAACTTCAGAATCGGTAATCAACTTGCTGTTGGTGGTGCTTTTGAAATCACCCCATCTACCACAAATGGAGGATCTGCATTCACCACTCCTGGATTATTGATGGATGGAAGTGGTAATGTTTCTATTGGAAATGCTAGTGTCAATACCGCATACAAACTTGATGTTAATGGAAACTTTAACTTCAATGGAACACTATATCAAAATGGTTCTATTTTCGTTGCTTCTCGTTGGACTTCTTCCACAAATGGCACAGACATTCATAGATTGTCTAAAGTTGGCATTAATAAAGCAGATCCATCGTATACATTACATGTAAACGGAACTGCAAATATTGAAGGTTCTACTTTTGGTTCGACAACTGCTGGAGATAATAATAATCAAAATACTTCTGTTCTTTATGCAAATGGAGATAAGATGTGGATTGATACTTATGGTATTTTCAAAGCAAACAGAAATACTATCAATGAAAATGTTACGGTTCCTACCAATACTAATTGTATTAGTGCTGGTCCTATAACTATAAATAATGGCATAACAATTACCGTTCAAAACGGTGCTGCTTGGACAATCGTTTGAGGATAAAAAATGCCCAGTATATTAAAAGTTGATCAAATACAAACAGGAGCAGGAGTTCCTGTCATGTCATCTGATGGTTCTACAATTTCTTTTTCACAACCAGTTAGTTATGCTTCTTCCACTGGATATGGAAGAACTCTTCTTCAAACTGTTGTTTCAAAATCAGATACTCAATCTACCTTAAATGTAACTGATTTTACAGAAGCTTCATCAAACTACAGAGTAACAATAACACCCATCAAATCAAATAGCATAATAATGCTCACATATTATGTTGCTGCTAATACAGCATTAGCATCAAATACTTTATACATGTTTAGAGCCAGAAATATTACTGGTAATAGAAACGTTAATGGTGAAGCAGCTGCTTCTGGATCTAGATGGCAAGCTCAATGGGTTGGAAGACCAGGAAACGGTTATGACTCAAATGACCAAATGACTTGTATGTGGACTTGTTACGATTCACCAGGAACTACGACTGCTCAAACTTATGGGTGGCAGTATCGTAGAGAAAGTGGTGGTAGCGGAACAATCTATTTTAATTATAGTTCTGGTGATAATAGCACTTATGGGTTTGTATCACCTAATATCATTATTGCACAGGAGTTTACAGCATGAAAACTTTTAGATACGATATCGCATCTGCTCTCGAATCTCTTAGACCAGAAGGCGAATGGAAAATGGAAGGTAATATGGATTATGAATCAATCCAGTGGCTTTCTCCAGATGTTCAAAAACCAACAAGAAAAGAAGTTCTTGATGAATGTGCGAGATTAAAAGATCTTCATGATCAGCATTTGTATGTTCCAGAAAGACAAATGGCATATCCTTCAATTCAAGATCAACTTGATATGTTATATCATGACATCACAGAGGGAACATTAGAATCTGGATCTTGGATTGCTGCCATAAAAGCAGTGAAAGAAACATATCCAAAACCATAAATAATAATACAAATAGGTATCTATTATGTCGCAGTTAAATGTTGGAACTGTAGTAACGGGCAATGCTCAATTAAGCACTGTTGGTCTCAGACTTCCACAATTTGCTTCTAATTCAAAACCATCATCGCCAACTCTCGGTCAAGTTATCTATAACTCCACAGATAATAAAGCAGAGATTTGGAATGGTAGTGCTTGGAAAGAAGTTGGTGGTGGTCTTCCTGCTCAATCTACTGCTACAAGAGGTGCTTATCTCGTTTCTGATGGAACTGATGGTGCTGCTTTCTGGGCATATCCTGGGGCGGCAAATCCTCCATCTGCTCCTCTAACTGGATTTAGATACAGAAGTTTGATTACTCATGGATTTTTATTAGCTGGATATAAAGGATCTCAACCTTGGAAAACAGTAAATAAAACTTGGCACGCAACAGATACTACTTTTTATTGTGGTGAACAGTTAGATCGTGCAGGTTCTTATTTGGATTCTACTTGGGGAGATTATTTTGGTTATATGCACGGAACTGTTGATGCTTTTAGTGGTAATTCGTCACACACTTCATCCATTGGTTTACACACTGGTGTAAAGAGACAGCAAGGGGATGGAACATATCAACCACATAACTATGGTTATGATGGAGATGATCCAAAAAACGTAATGGGATATAACACTGCTGGTGGTTGGGATATGCCAGTGGGTCGTGATACTAACGCATGTGCTACTGCCCAAGTTCAACAGGCAGGGTATAATCTTGGTGGTGGTAATGCTGCAGTAGGAAAACTACATTTCCCAACTGAAATTATGTATCAAAGTGGGTCTTCACCATCTGGCGCTGGTCAAACTGCTGCATGTGGTGATGAAAACTATTCATGGGCATCATTTGGTGGAGCTAGATACTCGATGGCTCATTCAAATGATTCTTGGTCTTCTTGGTCATCTAATGCCGCACCTGATGGAGTTTGTAAGTTCCTTCCATCAAAGTATGGTCATTTTTACGCTGGAACTGGAAATAACGTAACTACTCCATGGACCAAATATAGTGGATCTACTGGTTCTGGATTAACTAGCGGAAATAAAGTTCGTGCATACGGAGAAGAAAATTTTGAAATGGGTCAGGATTGGGGTTATATGTTAGGCAACTATGATAACCAACAAAACAATCAAACTACAAAATGGGATTATACAACTGATGTGGAAACTTCTTTAGGCGCTGCTTCTAGACCAAAAGGACATTATGGGCAATCATCTGGGGGTTGTTGCTCTGCAGCTGCTTCCATCACCGCAAGAACAATGCAATAAAGAGGAACACCAATGAGATACATAATCGTCAACGAATTCGACGTAAATCCTAATCTATATTTAAACTCCAACCAAACTGGAGATGAAAGACTCCACATGGTTGAAATGTTTCAACTCATGCATTTTTCTTGTATTGAAGTAAGTGAAAATTTATTTCAAATTTATCACAAACAATGGAATAAAAAATATAAAGAAGTAACGGAAAGACAAGCAAAAAATGGTGCTGCTTTTTTTGCTGAAGTTAGACCATACGGTAAAGTTTTAGCAACTGTAAATGGAGAAGCAGTAGCATATACTCCAGCAGGAGGAACTTTAAAAGTAGAAGTTCCTCTAACAGATGAAATCAAAAAAGAAGTTGTAGATTTTATGCGTATTTTTGCTCTTGAAATTGTTCAAGACGAATTTGATACTCGTTATAAAGTTTTAAGAGATACTACAGATTTAGAAGCTGCGTCATGGGAAACTCAAAAGCATGAAGCTAGAGAGTGGTTAACATATAAAGGATCTGATGGGCACATCACTCCATTTTTAGATTATATTGCTAACGAAAGAGGATTGGAAAAAGATTATCTTGCTGTTAAAATTTTAGAAAAAGCAGAAGAGTATCAAGATAAACTTTCTACCATGTTAGTAGATTACCAAAAAGTATGCAAACAGTTTGAAGAAGCAGATACAATATGGGATCTAAATATATTATATGAGGATATGTTTGGTATTATTATGCCAACTTCTCAAGCAATTGAGTTGGAAAGAACTAAATCTCCAACCGATTGGGATAGAAAACCAGAGTATGAGGTTGATGCTTATGTCTTTAAATTCTGAATTTATCAACAACGTTAAAGCAATAGTTAGTGCTGACGTAAGTGATATTAAACTTAGTAAAGATTTTGTTACTGAATATAACATAACAGAAAAAGAATGGAAGTGGATGGAAGAAGCACTTCATTTTAATTCTGGTATGACTGAATATCAGTGTCAACATTTTGTTACTGATAGTCAAATAACTCCATGGAGAAAAACTAGACAAGCACTAATGGAGTTGGAAACTAGATATCATTCTTATATTGAAATACGAACAAGTTTAAGAAAAGCAGAAGTTATTAGAAAAAAATTTTTAAGAGAGATTGAAAATTCTGTAGATGATTTAGAAAAAGAGTTAACTCAAATTAACTTAGAAAAAAATGATTATGATATCACTATTTGGAAAAGAAAATTAAAACAAGCTCAGGAAGAGATAAGAATATTTTTAGATATTATTGATCAATATGTAGATGAAGAACATCCAATAGAATATTATACAAATAGGAATGAAGAAGAAGAAAGAATCTATTGGATTGCTAGGATGGGCAAACAAGCTGCTATGGATATTATTTCCTATGGAAGAATAGGTGCTGGTAATATGTCATCTATTATGGAAATGGGAGAAGAGGATCAAGTAAAAACACTTGAGATTGCGGTAAAATATTCTGGGATGATTGGTGGTGGTATCGATAAAATGCATCAGTTAACACTACCAGAAATACAAAATCAATTAGGAAAAGAAGGTATTGCATTGCCCAAGTTGGAGTTTCATAAATATAATGGTCAGTTTAAACTAAAAGGTAGCGAAGAATGAGGTATCTAGAGTTACTACCAATTATTCATTATGAAGTTTATCAATACTATAATCTAAAAGATAAAAATAAAGATTTGAATAGAGATGCACTCTTGCAAATTGCAAAGAGACATGCCGAAGATATGGTTCCAGAAACAGAACAAGAGTTCATTAATAAAGTGGTAAAAGATTATGCGCCTTTTCTCGATCCCGATCAACTCGAAGTTGAATGAGGAATTTGTTGACAATACATTTATACCATTTCTTTTAAAGTATAAAAATTATATTTACGATTTATATTTTACATGCCGTATGCCTCCGTTTTTGCAGGATGCTATGGGCGATACATTTATTGGAGATATTAGAGATACCACTCTAAATGCTTTGTATATTTCGGAACAAACTGGAATACCTCTATCAGCAACTTTTAATAATATTCAAGTTGTTCCATCTCAGGAAAATTTAGATATTTTTATCAGTCATTTTAAACCAGTCTACGATGCAGGTGTAAGAATAGCAACTATTCCCCACACATCATGGATGATGACGGGGCAGATACAGAAAGAATTTCCAGAACTATTTGTAAAAAATACTATTCTCAGAGAAGTAACAAGACCTAATGAAATAGTATCTTTAGCAAAAGCAGGATTTAATTACATCAATCTAGATAGAGATTTAATGCGTGATAGGGATTCTCTTATCAGAATCAAAGAAGCTAAAGATTATTGTGAAACTATTGGAAACCCAGTAAAGATTTCTTTGCTAGCAAACGAAGGATGTTGGGGTGGATGCCCTATTATGACCGAACATTATCATTATAATAATTCACGAAGACCAAATAATCCACAGTATTTTAGTGATAGTATCAGTAGAGTTTCTTGTTCCAAATGGGATGAAGAAGATCCAGCAACTTCTTTAAAAGCAGCAAATCTTCCTCCATGGAAAAAAGATTGGGAAGAATTTATCGATCTTGGTATTGATGTTTTTAAAATGCATGGCAGAGAAAATGCTATGCGTTTAAAAGAAACTATGGATATAGTTGAACGTTGGGTTTCCAATGAAGAGATATTATTTCCACAGTTTAATGATTATATTGAAGATGTTTCTATAGAGCAAAAACCAATTGATATTTGGAGAGAAAAAATCAAAACTTGTAGGTTTGATTGTTGGAAATGCAAATACTGTGATTCAGTAATCGAATCACGTTTAAAGAAAGAACATAGAACTTTAGATGAATATGTAAAAATTGTATTGGATGCTATTGATTTAGCATCAAAAAATGAAAGTTCTTTTGACGAAAAAACTTTTAATATTAGAGGTTTATCATCAAATAAAGTTAGACATTTCTTAAATAACTTATGTGGTTCATTTGGATCTGTTTATCTTGAACTGGGATTATATACTGGAAGCACATTTTTTGCTGCAATAGAAAATCATAATCATTGTATGTCATTTGCAGTTGATGATTTTTCTCAGATAGATATTAAACCATTTAGAGATGATTTGAATATTGATTTACCAAATATAAATTTAAAAGATTATTTTATTTCCAATGCAATAACAAACAAAACATGTTTATTAAACAAATCTATTTTGGATGTTGATCAAAGTAATTTTTATGGAACAAAACCAAATATTATTTTTTATGATGCTGATCATGATCCAGAAAATCAAAAATTATATTTAAATCATTTGCTTCCATGTTTTGCTAATAAATTTATTTTAATATTGGATGATGCAAACTTTATGGGAGTTATAGAATCTGCAGATCAATTTTGTCAAGAAAATAATTTAAAAGTTTTGTTTAATAGAAAAATATTAACATCAATCCCAGAAGATGAAAATAGTTGGTGGAATGGTCTTTATATAATGGTATTAGAAAAATGACAAATTTTATTGAAGAATATCAATTAACCGATTTATCTATTTGTGATGCTCTTATTGAGTTGTATCACGAAGCAGAAAAAAGAGGATTAGTTACACCAGGATGTGTTGGAGGACCAGGAAATATAAACAAAGATTTTAAAGAAAGTAAAGATTTTTTTCTCAATAAAGCATTAGAAATAGGATCTCCATCAGACTACAAATTTGATTTGTATCATAAAGAATTGGATAGTTTTATAAATGATTACTTAAAAAAATACAAACTTACAAATCAAAAATTTACATCAAGATTTCTTCCTCAAATTCAATATTATGAAAAAGGTCAAGGATATTATGCGTGGCACGCAGATGGTGGTAGTTTAGATGCTTGTGATAGAGCTTTTGTTTATATTACATATTTAAATGATGTTGAAGATGGCGGAACAGAATTTTATCATCAAGATTATATTACTACTGCAAGAAAAGGAAATACGGTTTTATTTCCAGCATCATATACTCATTTACATAAAGGGCAAATTTCACAAACTAACGAAAAATATATTTTAACTGGATGGATATGGTGGGCGTAAAATATCAAAACAATCTGAGTTATTTCACCGAAAAAATACCACAAAAAATTTATCAAGATTTGTTTGAATCTACAAAACAAAGAAGAAAAGAACAAATTTGGAATATGAACAACAGATTAGCTGGAGCATTAAATCAACAATCTAGTTTAAATAGTTGGAGTTTTGATTTTGAAAATTATATTTTATCATGTGCTAGATTTTTATGGAAAGATGTATATAAAACTTGCCCGTGGGATTTTGATTTCATTAAAGATCCTAAATTTTTTTATAAGTTAAAAAAATTATGGGTAAACTATCAACAAAAAAATGAGTATAATCCATTACATGATCATTCAGGAATTATAAGTTTTGTTATATTCATAGATATACCATATGGATCGGAAGAAAGAAATATTCATTCTAGTAATGGAACATTTCAGTTAGAGAATGAAGTTTTGCCTGTTGACAAATCATGGAATGGTGTTATATTAATGTTTCCTTCCACTACTAAACACGCAGTTTATCCATATAATTCTACAGACAAAGAACGCATTACTGTTTCTGGAAATATTACTTGGAATGTAGATGACGTTGGAGAAGAACACTACTAAATAAAAAGTCACATTATTCTAGATAAACACATGGACACTGAACAACTCAAAAAGAACTTTGAAGAACAACTAGCAGCTGCAGATAAGCAGATTGCAGACCTAGAAGACAATCTAGCAAAAGCGAAAGAGTATCGCCTAAAACTACAAGGTGGTCTCGAAACGCTTGCTCTTCTAGAGACACCAGCAGAAGAAGCACCAGCAGCAGAAGAAGCAGCCGCTGAGTGATATAAATAGGCACCAATATCCCTACATGCTAAATACATGTAGGGATTTTTTATAGGGCTTT
>Ga0129333_10001487_pt1 | contig 21241 bp, 29 predicted proteins | sample CPB6_08_DNA_FD_94474 | JGI IMG/M metagenome (GOLD analysis project Ga0129333, IMG submission 94474) | Freshwater to marine salinity gradient microbial communities from Chesapeake Bay, USA - CPBay_Sum_0.6_0.8_DNA | ecosystem: Environmental > Aquatic > Marine > Coastal | place: USA: Chesapeake... | reverse complement strand
CGATGAATGAAGGAGCCACACATGGAACTGAGACCCTATCAGCAGACTGCGGTCGCGGCGATAGACGCGAGGTTGCAGGAGAGCCGGTCGACGGTCGCGGTGCTCGCGACTGGTCTAGGCAAGACAGTCATCTTTGCGAAGGCGATTGAGAACGCGCTCCGCATACCTGGGCGCAGGGCGATCGTGCTCGCGCACCGCGAGGAGCTGATCCACCAAGCCGCCGACCGCATACGGCAGGTCACGGGCATCGAGCCCGACATCGAGATGGCCGACATGCGCGCGGTCGAGGACGGGTTCAACCGCTCGCCAGTGATCGTCTCGAGCATCCAGACTCAGAACGCTGGGCGCGGAGACTCGAGGCGGATGCACAGGTTCAGCAACCGGAACCCGTGGCTCGTCGTCGTCGACGAATGTCATCATGCCGTCAGCACCTCGTACCTTCAGGTCATCGAGCACTACATGGAGAACCCGCAGTCACGCCTGCTCGGCGTGACCGCGACCCCCGACAGGCTCGACGGCAAGGCGCTCGGCAGGCTGTTCGACTCGGTGGCGTTCAACTACGATGTATCCGATGGGATACGAGACGGATGGCTCGTGCCGGTGCGCCAGCGGTTCGTCACATGCGAGCACCTCGACCTGTCGGCTGCGCGCACGAGCGGCGGCGACTTCCAGCTCTCCGACCTTGAGGAAGCCCTCGAGCGGTCGTTGCAGGAGATGGTCGTGCCGATGGTGCGCATCGTCGGCGAGAGGCGCACGCTCGTCTTCGCGGCGACGGTGAAGCACGCCGAGCGCATCGCCGAGATCATCAACCGTCCCGGCATGAAGACGGGCCACGCCGAGGTCGTCCACGGCAAGACGCCGAAGGACCGCCGCGCCGAGATATTCCGATCATTCGGCGAGGGCAAGACGCAGTACCTCGTCAACGTCGCCGTCGCCACGGAGGGATGGGACGATCCCGCACTTGATGGCAAGGGCGTTCAGGTGATCGCCATGATGCGCCCGACGAAGAGCCGCGCGCTGTATGTCCAGATGCTCGGTCGCGGCACGCGCGCGCTCCCTGGCACGTTCGCCGGCACGGCGGATGCCGAGGAGCGCAGGGCATCCATATCCATGTCCATAAAGGACCACATCCTCTGCCTCGACTTCCTCGGGAACAGCGGCAGGCACACGCTTGTCCATGCTGGCGACATCCTTGGCGGCAGGATGACCGAGGGCGCGGCGAAGCGGTACGAGCGCAAGGCGAAGGCGAAGGGAGTCGAGGAGGAGATCGACGTGCTCGCCGAGCTCGACCTTTCGCAGCGTGAGGAGGATCAGGAGAAGGAACGCAAGCGCCGGCTGCATGTCGTCGGTCGCGCCCAGTTCGTCACGCAGGACATCGACCCGTTCGAGCAGCTCGGCATCGTCCCGCGCACCGTTCCCCGCTGGCAGACTCGCATTCCCGCGACGGACAAGCAGCGCGTCATGCTCGAGCGCAACGGTCTCCGCTTGCCGAAGGACCTTGACACGGGACGCGCATCGCAGTTGATCGAGGCGCTCATGTCGAAGCCAACGGAGAAGCAAACATGGTTCATCCGACGCGCTGGACTCGATCCAGTCGGTCTCGATCGCAAGTCCGCGTCGAACGTCATCGACCTGTTGAAGCAGAACAAGCACGCCGATGCGCGCGCTGCCCTTGACAGGATCAAACAACCCTCATAACCTGATCGAACAAGGAGGTGTGATATGCCGATTGTCACGAAGAAAAGGCACAACGCGGTCACGGTCGACCTTCAGACCGACGAGCAGTTGAACCAGCTTTCGCGGTTCTTCACCAAGAAATTCAAGACGAAGGTGTCGAAGACGGACGTGATCCGCATGGGAATCACGTCGATCTGCACCCTGCATCCCGATGCGCTGATCGACGGGGGGCACTATGCGGCACAGAAGCGTAAATGACCCGCGCGCGATCGCCCAGCATGACCAGCATCTCGCAAGCCTGAAGCATCAGATTCGCGAATTTTCTAGGGAAGATCATGCCTTGGTCTTGCAGCGGCTAAATGACTTTGCGATGGCTCCCGCAGAGACGAATGAAAGGCTGTTCGGCGAGGTCACGGCACTTGCCTTCATCATCGCCGCGCACGCCGGCATCACCTTGATGAACGAAGTCGCGCTCGAGAAGTGGGGTGCGAACGGAACGGAGCGATCCGATGAATCTTGAACTGGTCGCGAAGATGTTCCTGATCCTTGCGTTCGCGTGGATCATGTCGTGCATCATGCTGCCGAGGAGTGACCATGAGTATTGACATCGTGACGCGGCTGCGGCTTCGTCCAACCATCCTTCGAAAGAATCGGTTTGGCGACATGGAAACCGACCGTGCCGCAACCGCGTTGTTTGATGATTGTCATGCGATTATGCGCGAGGCCGCCGACGAGATCGAGCGGCTGCGGAATGCTCTAGTTGACTCGGAACGCGAGGTGACGATGCTGACTAGGGGAATGCGCAGGATCATCGACAACGCACAGAATGAACCGCTTGCAGCCGACTACGCTCGATCTTTGCTTGAAGGAAGGCAGACGAATTGCAAGGATGGGAGGGTCTGGAAAAATGAATCATTACAGGATTGATGAGCCGTTCGTGATCTCGTTCAGCGGTGGAAGGACTAGCGGATTCATGCTTCGCATGATCCTCAATGCATTCGGTGGATCCATTCCATCGGGGAGCCACGTCTGCTTTGCGAACACGGGTAAGGAGCACGAGGCTACCCTCGAGTTCGTGCGGGACATATCCGAGAGATGGGGCGTTGACATCGTCTGGGTCGAAAGGATGTTCCGGCAGGATCCATCGTTCCGCATCGTCGACTTCACGAGCGCATCGCGCAACGGCGAGCCATTCGCCGATCTCATCAAGAAGAAGAACTATCTGCCGAATCCAATCGCGCGATTCTGCACTGAGGAGCTCAAGGTCAGGGCGATCGCCGCATATCTCAAGTCGATCGGCGTCCAATCTGCGACGATGGCCATCGGTCTCCGCGCAGACGAGCCGAGGCGAGTGCATCGGGTTCAGGGCGATGTCCGGAATGGACTCGACTACGACTGACCGATGAGCAGGGCTGGACACACGATCGACGATGTTCTTGCCTTCTGGAAGCAACAGCCATTTGACCTGCGGCTTCCGAACGACGACCGAGCTTTCGGGAACTGCGATCTTTGCTTCCTGAAGTCTAGATCAATGACGGATCGAGTTATCAGTGCGGAGCCTGAGCGGGCTAGATGGTGGATCGAGCAGGAGAACGCTATTGGCGGGACTTTCCGCAAGGACCGGCCAAAGTACGAGCAAATCCTGCATCAGGTCAGAATCCAGCCAGGTCTATTTGGAGACGATGATGACTCTGCCACGATCCCCTGCACATGCACGGACTAACGACATCGCCTACTTCCGCGTGCGGATTTCCTCCGAGGAGTTTGATCTTGCCGGACGCAAGTGCGTCGGCGTCGAGCCCGTCACGAAGGGCGGTCTGACCGTCGACTCGCCGTGGGTGTTCTGCATCCCTACCGAGTGGCTCATTCCCCTGGACGAGATGCGGAAGGCGGTGCGCAAGTGAGCGCGATCGACATCCACCTGTGCTCCGATGTCGTCCCGTGCGTCCTCTTCGATGACGCGATCAAGCTCGTCAAGAAGCATGAGGGCAAGTATCGCGCGCTGCTTACCATCTACAGTGACTCCATGCACCCTCTTCCCGACTTCATCATCGAGGGTTGGGACGGCGAGGGGTGGACGGCGCTGTTCTCGGTGACAGTGACGAAGGCTGAGATGAAGGTCGCATTGGATGCGTGCCAACGAATCAAGGAGGATTGCCAATGAACAAGGAACTCCGAGCTGCGATCTCCGAGCATTTCGGCGAGGACACGGTTCTGTTCGACGAATGCGACGACGCCGTCATCGGTGTGACGAGCTGCACGAACTCGACGGGGCAGGTCGTCTACGACTACGAGAAGCTCGTCGAGTGCTTCATCAAGCAAGGCATGGATCCTGATGAGGCCGTCGAGTGGGTCGACTTCAACGTCGCCGGAGCAGGCGGCAATGGATTGCCGCTCGTCATCGTCCCCGCATCGAGCCTGATGACATGAGCGTCGTGACACTGATCGAGTCCTCGACCGGCGAGCTCGTCTTCGACGGGCTGCGCGTGACCTCACGCCGAAGATGCCCCGTCTGCGAGCATGACTCATGGTGTCTCGTCGATCCCGAGCGCCAGCTCGCGATCTGCCCGCGCACCGAGAGCAACCGGAAGATCGGCAGCGCGGGATGGCTCCATTCCCTTGGCGGCAGCATCCCGTCGCAGAAGGCGCAGCTGCGCCGGCAGGCGGTCGAGAACACGGTCGAGGCCCTCGCGGGCGGCGAGGCGATGCAGGCGCAGTTCGCCTCCTACACGGGTCATCGGATCCCGATGCTCGCGTTTGAGCTCGGCGTCAGCCTTGAGGCGCTGGCCGACCTTGGCGTCGGATGGAACGGTCTCTGGACGTTCCCGATGAGGAACCACAGGGACGAGATCGTCGGCTTCCGCACGCGCACGCCGGAGGGCAGGAAGTACGCGATCAAGGGCTCTCGGTCTGGACTGTTCATCCCGCGCAGTGCACGCCGGCAGGGTCATGTGTACGTCGTCGAGGGCGCGTCCGACGTGCTCGCGATGATCGACATGGGATTGAACGCCATCGGCAGGCCGTCGTGCCTCGGATGCGAGCAGGAGATCTCGAGATGGACAAGCGGCATGGAGGTGACGGTGATCGCCGACGCGGACGGTCCAGGGATCGACGGCGCTCTGCGCCTGACCCAGACGCTTCGTGGACCGGCCCGCCGAGTCGAGATGGCGTTGCCCCCGATGAAGGACGTTCGGGAGTGCCTGAACCACGGAATGACCGCTCGAGACTTGACGACCTCGCTGCGGAGATACGAAGACCGGAGGAGTTCCAATGGCCCGAGAGCGTGACGCTAACCGGCTGGGAAAGGGGAAGGGACCTCGAGATGCTGCACTACCTCGCGACCCACGGGGAAATGGACGAGGGGACGTGCTTCGCCAAATGGCGGTTCAACGGGGCTCCCGCGATCTACGCGATGCGGAACATGGGGCATCCAATACGGGTGGAGCGCAGCCCGAGGGGCTTCCGCCGATACCTGTGGATCCCAAGCCAGTGAACGTGTTCATGCCGACCACGTCCGAGGACCTCGGCATCTACCGAAACATGATCTCGAAGGGTCTCATCAAGCCCTACAGGCTCCCCGACGAGATGGAGAAGCTCGCCGAGCGCGTCATGGAGATGATGCAGCTCGCGCAGGAATCAGGACGGCTTCGCGAGGCGATGAAGGCTGCGGAGATACTGCGGATGCTGGCGGCTGACAACCGCGACATCGCGCTCGAGATCGACCGCATCGACCGTCTCGACGCCGGCAAGCCGACCGCGATCCAGGGACAGGTATCCGCCGAGAGCCAGGAGCGCATCAGGCGTATCGTCTCGGTGCAGCGGACGGTCGGGAATACGGAGGCGGATCATGTCGGAGGTCATGCGGATGGTGCGGGCGCTGCTTCGCGCCCAGGAATGCGTGGATCGGAACCTGCCTCTGAGGCCGGCGGTCGTGTCGATCCTGCTCGAGGAGATCATGCGGCTCCGCAGGAGGGTCTCGGCTCTCGAGCGCAGGATCCACAAGGAGGACAGGCGGAATGAGCGAATGGCACTTCACGGCGCAGGCGATCCCGAAGGCGCAGCCGAGGGTGAGGGCGACATCGTTCTCGAAGGGGATGGTGAGGATGTGGACGCCGGACACGGCGGACGGCTTCAAGGGGGCGGTGGCGATGGCGGCGAGCCGAGCGGTTGATCCGGCGGTCACGCCGATCCGCGACGGCTGGAGCCTGACCTGCGCCTTCTACCTTCCTCGACCGAAGAGGCTCATGGGACGGCGGGGAGGCGCGCGCGAGCGCATCCCGCACACCGCGAAGCCAGACATCGACAACCTCGTCAAGGCGGCGGTGGACGCCATCGTGAACAGCGGCGTCGTGCATGACGACGCGCAGCTCTACTGGATCAACGCGATCAAAATCTACGCCGAGCCCGATGGACAGCCTCGCGCGGAGTTTGTTCTCTCGACGAATACGGAGACGGTGAATGGCTAGGTACACGCAGACGCTCAAGGACATCCTCGCTCGATTCAACAACAACGGCGGAATCGACGTGAGCCTGACCGAGGTCGCCAACGAGCTCGGCAGGAACCGCGCCACGATCCATGCGCACCTGACGCGCCTGGTCGAGCTCGGCTACTTGAAGAAGGTCGAGTACGGGCGATACCTGATTACGCCCTCTGGCAAGACGGCTCTAGAGGCGCGACCGATCGCGCGGTCATTCATTCGCTGCCCCGACTGCGGGCGCAAGATCACGCTGTAGCAGTCGCGCCACGGTCGTCGCCGCGAGCCGACGCCCGCCGCGCCCGGTGAACCCGTCCGCAGCCAGCGCGCTTGCGATGCGCCGTAGCCCGAACCCCTGCGCGTGCAGCTCCCGAGCCCGAGCGATCGCGGCTTGCTCGCCCTTGTCGGCGACCAACGTCTTCCGCTCGGATCCGTCCGTGACGGTCACGCACGCCACGCGATAGCCGAACGGCACGGAGCCTCCGGTCTTCTCGCCACGGGCTCGCTTGGCACGCAAGGCGGCGGCGGTGCGCGCGCGGATCATGTCGCGCTCGTACTGCGCGAACAAGTCAACGATGCCGCGCATGACCTTTGCCATCGGCTCGTCGGAGTCGGTCCCCTCGCCGGCGGCGGATATCAAACGCGCGCCGGCGCGGGCAACCTCAAGGTCAACCCAGCCCGCCACAAGGTAGTCTCGGGCGATGCGGTCGCGCTTGGCGACGATCAGGCAGTCGCCCTTGCCGAGCGACTCCAGCGCGGCGACAAGCCCATCGCGCTCAGCTACCGGCGTCGATCCACTCACGCCCTCGTCGGCGAATACGGAGACGGAATGGGCTCCAAGAGCCCTGGCGCGCGCCTCGCACGCCGCACGCTGCGCCTCAAGCCCGAGACCGCTTTGCGCCTGCTCGTCGGTCGAGACTCGCAGATAGACGATGGCGTTCAATCCGCACCCCCGATCGTGTCCGGCGGGCGGATGATGACGCCGAGCATATCGACGCGATCGACCGACTTGAACAGCGGCGTCTCCATCTGCTCACGACGCCACTCCTCGGCATCGCATTGCTCCGATGGCGATATGCCGACATAGACATACCCCGCCTCGTCTTCATAGACAAGGTAGATAGGCACGCCCATATCGCCGGGTATCCGGCGCATCTCGCCGATGCGCTTGGCGGTCTCCAGTCTTCCACTTGTCAGCGTGAACCGGACATCGGGGTCGATGGTCAGGAATGCGGTCCGCAAGCTCATGCCCTTCACGATGCACCTCCAATCTTGATTGGTCTGCGAGCTCGGCGCTCCGCCGTCCGCAGTATCTCGTCCACGGCAGAGTAGACGCCGCACCCGACCTGTAGGTTGCGGCGATTCCCCCAGTGCATGATCGACGCGGGCGATGCGATTCCGTTGTCGGCGATCGCCGTCGCCAGCCAGCTCCAAGTCTGCCCGAGCCGCTTCAGCCGCCGGTTGGTCAAGGCGTGCACGGCATCGGAATGGCGTTGTAGGTTAGGTCGTGACGATGGCGTGTTCTGTTTCGTGCACGGCATGGCAGATAGCGGTCCTCGGAATGTTGGTGATGAGACGGAAACGCGCCGGGACATAGAGACCCGACGCGATGAACGAAGAGAGGATGAATGCAGGGATCATGCGCGCCTTTCGGTCTGCGCCTCGACCTGCGCGAGGAGCTCGGTGAGAATGTGCTCGTCGCTCTCCCAAGCCGCGATCATCTCGTGATCCTCGTTTCGGTCGGCGTCCTCCCGGTTGAACTGCGCGTTGTCGATCGCGCTCGTCAGGGCGGAGATGAGATGATTCGGCTTGTCGTCGGGAATGTCAAATGTGATCTTCATGGTATGGCTCCTATACGGTTCGTATTCGGGCGACGGTCGCCCGCACCGCGCCCGGTCGCATCGGGCGCGTAGCGGAGGATCGGCGGTCAGTTCTTCGCCTTCTCTTCCCTCTTGCTCGGGATATACCAATCCTCGGGGGAATTGCGCTTGGAGAACTCCCGGCGGAGCTGATCCTCGGTCGTGCCTTCCTCGCAATACCAAAATACATCGGCATCGCGCGAGTCGCTCTCCAGCTCCTCGGAGTCGCCGCCCCAAGGCAGGAACATCCGGTCCTCGCAGACCTCACCCGGCTCGTCCTTCCAAACGATCGGGAGCACAATGGCGTTCGCGAATGCCTCGTCGATGCGGGATTTACGGTTGCTTCGGCGCTTCACTTCGCACCTCCCTTCTCGGCGTTGAAGTGCATCAGGCTCAACTTCAGCGCGTAGTCGAAGTCGATGCCGTCAGCGTTCGCCTTGTGCCGGAGGTCCGCAAGGGCATCGACAATCTCATCGCGCGCATCGCTCGGATTCCGGCTCGTCTCGGGGCGAACGGTCGCGTTGCAGAGGATGGCGAGCCCGCGCTCCATGCGCTCAATCTCGCGGTCGAGGGAATGCACCGCGCCGAGCACGGCGCGCGTGAAGGCGTCAAGGTCAGCGCGGTCGACGAGCACGGGAACATCGTCGACAACTTCGTAGGAGTCGATCTCGCGGTCGGTGACCGCCCTTCCGAGCAAGTCGCAGATGAGATCGGGATTGCCTTCGATGCGTACGAAGTTCTCGCGCGCCGGAACCATATCAATCCGAGAGGGACGGGGCGTGGAGAACCCATTCCGCGCGGCAAGGATCTCGGTATCGACCTTGTCCGTGATCGGGTCGAAGTCGCAGATGCGCTCGGAGAGCGAATCCAAATCGCAACCGATGAGCGTGCAGACGCGCTCATCGTCGTGGATCAGAACAGCGAGATAGCCGCCGTCCGTTCGCGCTGTGATTCCGAGCGGCTGATCGTCGTCGGCTGGCGCGAAGCGTTCCTCGGCAATCGCGTCCTCGGCAATCTTTAGCAACTCCGCCGTGATCGACTCGCGCCGATGCGCCCACTCGGTGCGATCGACCGTGGCGAACACGCTCGGGATGATTCCGCACTCATGCTCGTTCGGGAACATGCGCTCAAGGGTATCGCGGACATGATCCATGTCCGTCACGCCATCGTTGCTGTCGAGATCGTAAATGTGCATTGTGTGGCTCCTATGCGAGGCGACGCGCCTCGGTTGTGGGATCGTACAACCACTATCGGCTCGCGTCAAGTCGCAGCGTGAAAGATTCTCCGAACCCCCAGCGAATACGATCCGTATTCGCGTATGCGGGCGCGCGCGGGCAGCTCGGGAAGGGCATCGGCGCGCTGCGACGGCGTGCCCGGTCGGATCGGCGCACGCTGGCGGTTCCGAGCTCCGCCCGCAGTGAAGGCGCGTCGGTTCCCGCGCAGCGCGCGCCATGCTTGCGTCCGCGTCTATACGCGCGCATATGCGCGTGCGCACGCGCACACATACGCGCGTCCGCGCGCACACATGCGAGACACCCTAACAAAACCCTACCCTAACAGACACCGACCCTAACGGGCGTTAGGTATTTGATCCAGCGCCGAACCCGAGACGAAACCTAGAGAAAATCGCGGGAAATCCTGCGGAAACGCGACCTATCGCGCCGATGGAAGTACAATCCTACACCCGCGCACGTCGCGCGGACGAACCCCTAACAGAGCCCCGAAATGCAGAACCGAAACCCCAACCCTTCCGCCCTTGAGATTGTCGGCACGCTCGCGAGCATCGCCGCCGTCATCCTCGCAATCCTGATCCTCGGAGCCTAACCAGTGAACCGCCCCACTATCTCACAACTCCGCGCGGAACTGGAAAACGCGCGCGCGCACGAACAGGGATTGATCGAAACCATCGCGCACCTTCGCGCGGAACTCGCCGCCGCGCGCGCTGAAACCGACTTCGCGTGTGACGAATGCGGCGCTACTCGGTCACAAGGTAAGGAATTCGTCGCGGTGAATCAGTGCGCAGCGTGCGCTGCGAAGCATCCGACCGACCACAATGCAGAATTGTACGCCGTAGCTGCCGTGATCGCCGAAACCTACCGCGCCGATGAGCTCCGCGCGTGGTCCGACGCACTGGAAACCGCGATGGACGACGCCCACCATTTCGCGAAGGACTCGGACGACGGCGGAACCCGTCGACGCGCCGAAGCCGACGCACTCGCCCGACTCGCCAACTTGATCGCGCTTGCGCAGGAGCCGAACCAGTGAATCAGCCGACCCCCGAACAATGCGCTCGCTTCCTTCGTGCGTCGAACTACTCCGCCGCGCGCCGAATCGCGCGGAACCTTGAAACCGCGATGCGCGCGCGGACTTCGCGCGCCGCATCCGCCGCCGCAGACCGAATAGATCGAAACATCACGCGAATCGAACCCGCCGCAGTTGAAACGATTGATCGCGCCATGTGGGCTATCGAGTACGCGCGCGATGCCTCGATCATGCTCGCGATTGCATCGATCTACCAGAGGAGCTCACCCGATGAAACTTGAGACGATGAACACCGCTGGAGGAAAAAAATTTCCCGCGATGGACTCCCCCGAATGGCGCGCCGACTTCGCGCGCGGGCTCCGCTCGGCGCTCGCCGCCGAGGGAACGCGCCCGCGATACCTCACCGATGCACTCGCGAGGATGCGCGCCACGCTCGGACCAACCGAGCTCTTTGAAGTCTCGGCGCCCCACGCGAGCGCAAACGGCAAGCTTGCGAAGAACGCGAGCGCTACCCTCGCGTTCACTGGCGCGCCCGCGACGGCGTCAGGGTACAACGTGTGCCCTGCCAGTACCGCGGGATGCCGCGCGCTATGCGTGCTATCCGACGCATGTGGATACGCTGCAATCGAACGCCGCGCCGGCGCCGATACCATCATGCGCGCGCGCGCGCGACGAGTCGTCGCCCTGCGGGAACACCCCGTAGCAGCGGGCGCGGAGCTTGCGCGATGCATCGCGCGAGCGTCTCGGCTTGCCTCGGCGCTCGGCGTCCGTGCCGTCGCTCGGTTGAACGTCGGCACGGACCTGCCCTTTGAGACGTTCGACGAACTCGGCGCGGCTTTCGCGCGATTCAAGATCGAAGGGTATGCGTACACGAAGAGACCGTACGCGGTCCGCCTCGCGATGCGCGCGGGCGGATTCGCGAACGCTACGCGGATCGTCTACTCATGGAGCGAATGCGCATCGGAGCAACTCGCGTGCGAGTATCTCGCCACTGGTGGCAATGTCGCAGTGGTATTCGCGGGACTCGGCATCGGACGCTACGCGCGCCCGATGCCGCGCGCGTTCACCATCGGCGGGCGCGCTTGGCAATGCATCAATGGCGACGAAACCGACGACCGAACGACCGACCCGCGCGGGGTCGTCGTCGCATTGAAGGGCAAGGGACCGCTTGCGACCCGCGACCGCTCGCGGCTCGCGCAGGCGAATCGCTTCGGCTTCGCGATCATGCCCGACGACCCGCGCGCCATTTGGTAGCGCCACCAGGACGACAGACCGACCCCGCGAACGCCGTAGGCAACCCCTACGGCGTTTGTCTTTGTTCGATAGTCGCGCGTAGAACGCGAGACGCTGGAGAACAAAAATTTCCCTTCCGCGCGCTTTAGATTGACTTTCGATACCACACTTGGCGTACCATCGACGCGCGTATCGGCGACGGAGAGAGAGAGCGTAGGGGCGAAGCCCCGAAGCGAACGGGCAAGCCTGCTACGAAGTAGGCGAAGACGAGCGACGAAGTAGCAGAGAGAGCGTAGCCGAGTCGGAAGCTCGCAGGGATGAGAGCTAACGCCGAGCCCAACGAACACCGACAACCGAACTAGAGCGGGAACGGACCACAAGCCGTAGCGGATCGACCGAAGCGCTACGCGGGCAGCGCGATCGGCGCGCGTTCCGACAACGTGACGCATGGGAGGGGGGGGGATAACATACCCCCTCCTGCGCGAAAGGACCCTATCCCAGGTCTCGTTAGACGGTTGTTACCCGGTGCTGGGTCGTGACCCCCTGTATATGTGGAAACTGGGGAGCAGGGGGTTGCGTTAGACGCGGTTTCGACCCAAGCGCAAGAGTTCTTGCGATTGACATGAAACCTAGCCTAACACGACGAGGGTATTCGTTATTGGGTTGTGGTAAGGGGAAGGTGGATGTTTATCTTCCTGTTTGTGGAAGCACAGGGGCTCACTCTCGAGGAGTTCTGGTGGGGATGCCGCGAGGCGTCCCATTGGTTCTGTCCGTACCTGCTTGGGGTGGAGAACGGGCGTCTGCACGACGAGCTCCAGTTCATGCTCGACGAGGCTGCGGACTGCTATGTGGAGCTGCCCCGTGGACACGGGAAGACGAGCAACATGGCTGCGCGGGTGGCGTGGGAGATCGGCAGGAACCCTGAGATCCGCGTCAAGATCGTCGCGAGCACGGACGACGAGGCGGCGAAGACGGTCACGATGATCCGCAAGCTGATCGAGAGCGAGGAGTACCGCAAGGTGTTCCCGTCTATCGAGCCTGACGGACACTCGACCTGGGGCAACACGGCGTTCACGGTGAAGCGAGCGAAGTTGATCCGCGACCCGACCGTCGAGGCGGTGAGCGTGTTCGGTCGCGCCGGCGGTCGATCGGATCTCCTGATCGCCGACGACGTGTGTGATCTTCGGAACGCGGTGCAGCAGCCGAGCCTGCGCGAGCAGGTGAAGGAGAGCTGGAAGACGATCTGGATGCCGACGCTCGACAGGTCGAGCCCGAGGCCGCGCATCTGGAAGTTCGGCACGCCATATCACGTCGCCGACATCACGGCTGAGTGGCGTGCGTATCACTCGGATCGCGGTGGCTTGTTCCGCCGTCCCGTGCGCGGGTACGAGGGTCCGTGGCCGGAGGTGTTCACGTCGGACATGCTCGAGGACCTGCGGGAGAAGCTTGGTCCGATCGCCTATGCGAGGAGCTACGAGCTCTCGCCTGTCTCGAGCGACCAGCTTGTGTTCGACCACTGGTGGCTCGACCGCGCGTTCTACGAGGGCAACGTGCCCGAGTTCGTGCGCGCGACGGGACAGTCGATCGCCGCGACCGACTTCGCGTTCAGCGACAAGACGGTGAAGAAGGGCGATCCCGACTACTCGGTGCTCGTGACTGGGTATCGGTCGATGGATGGATACTGCTACGTCGACAGGGTCGTGCGCGCGCGCGTTCCGTTCCCCGAGTGGCTTCGCATCTGCGCGAGGGAATGCAGGTCGTCGAACGTGAGCGTGCTGATGGCGGAAGGAAATGGACCGCAGGCGGGCCTGGTGCAGCAGCTCTCGATGTCCTGCGAGACGGCGAGCGTCGTTCCGCTTGTCCGAACGAAGGACAAGCTCTCGCGCGCGAGCGAGAAGCAGTCGTTCGTCGAGACGGGCAGGCTTCGGCTCCGAGGCGATCGCGGCAAGGTCTGCCGGGAGCACGCGCCTCTCTACGAGGAGATGACGACATTCCCCGCAGGGGACCATGATGACACGGTCGACGCTGTCGTCGACCTCATGGAGGCTTGCATGAGGGCCGGCTACGGCCTGACCGCGAGGCCCGAGTTGACTTCGAGCGGCAGGAACAGGCTGTGGAGGCTATATGGATGAGATGCTGAAGAAGGGTCGTGGTCGTGGGAAGCGCAAGGCGAGCGAGGCGGTCGAGGGCGATCTTCCGTCGAAGATGATGGTCCCCGTCGCGATGCCGATCGAGATGCAGCGGACGTTCTATGCGTCCGTCGCCAAGATCCTGCGCAATCCGTCGCTGTCGTACCGCAAGGACCGGCAGCTGATGAAGCAGATGAGGAACGACCCCGACTGCATGGGTCCCCTCACGCAGCTCCAGGTGTCGATCGCGGGGCTCGAGTGGCAGGTCAAGCCGTTCGACTCGAGGGATTCGATGCAGGAGGAGATGGCGGAGCGTGTCGCCGAGATCCTCCGCCGGCTCCCGAGGTTCGCCGACATGGTGCGTCATCTCCTCGACGCGGTGTGGTACGGCTCGAGCGCGCTGAACGTGATCTACTCGCGCACCGAGCGCGGCGAGATCGTTCCCGTCGACTGGATCCCGTTCAACCCCGACGTGCTCATCGTCCATGAGGACGGCACTCCCGGCATCAAGGTCGGCCCGCGCTACTACGGCGAGATGGGCGGCACGGGCGGCGAGACCCAGCAGGGATTCGATAGCCGCGTCCACCTCTTCACCGACATCGAGCGCCGCGCGGTGCTCTGGCATCGCTACATGGTGCAGGGGCCGGACTTCGACGATCCATACGAGACGGCGTACTCGTACATGGGCAAGGGCGTTCGCGACGTGGTCTGGTGGTACTGGAACCTGAAGCAGGCCGTGCTCCAGAACTGGGCGACGTATGCCGAGCGCTACGCGCAGGGCATCCGCGTCGGCTACTACCCGATGGCGCAGAAGGGCGGCAAGGAGGAGATGGAGACGATCCTGCGGAACCTCGTCGGCGACGTGTCGGCTGTCGTCCCGCGCACGACCCCCGGCCAGAAGGACTACGAGATCGAGATCAAGGAGCCCGGTGCGGCCCGCGCGCAGGTCTTCGCCGACCTGACCGAGTGGCTCGCCAAGAACATCAAGGAGCTCATCGTCGGCCAGAGCGCGACGAGCGAGGCGGTGTCGACGGGACTCGGATCGAGCGTCGGCAAGGAGCACTCGAAGACGTTCACGCGGCAGATGAAGTTCGTTGCGGACGGCCTCGCCGAGACGATCACGCACCAGTTCGTGCGCGAGATCGTCGACATGAACTTCGGTCCGCAGGAGGACTACCCGCGCTTCGAGTTCTCGATCGAGTCGGTCGACATGGAGAAGAAGCTCGAGGCCGTGCGCATCTTCGTCAACGAGCTCGGCGGCACGGTCAGCGAGGCGGAGACCCGCAAGATGCTCGGGCTCGCGATCCCCGACGTGGACGAGCCCGTGCTCACCGGCAAGGTCAAGGACATCTTGCCCGACCTGTCGCCTGATGGCGGCGACGACGACGGCCCGATCCTGAACGCGAAGGACGTGTTCTCGAGGATGACTCCAGGCGAGCTGAACCGCGAGGCGGTGCGCCGTCGACGCAAGAAGCCGAAGGGGAACTGCGGCAACGGGTTCGGCGGATTCACCGATGCGAACAACTGCGCGGCAGGCAAGCACGACTATCCCGAGACCCGAAAGAGCCCGACGAAGAAGGCGAAGAAGAGGAACGAGAAGGGCGTCGGCGACTGCGTCATCGAGAAGCACCGCGTGCTGGTCGACGAGGGATACTCGGACGACCAGGCGTGGGCCATCGCCTACTCGATGTGCGGCGAATCGAAGAGCGAGCATGGCCGTCCGCCGAAGGCTCTCGACACGGAATCCCGCAAGGACCGTGCCGGCGACCTCGTCAGGCAGGGCTTGAGCGTCGAGCAGGCGGTCCGCATCGCCGCCCGAGACTCGATGCTCGAGCGCGAGGGCGAGGTCGTCAAGGGCGACACGCATACCTTCGACCGCGAGGAGGAGAAGGTCGGCGAGAAGGAGACGTTCGACGAGGCGGAGGGATACCTTCCGCCCGAGAAGGTCGCGTCGAACGCGCGCCGTGCCCTCGATGTCCGCGAGACGAAGCCTGAGTCCGAGCGCGGCATGACCGCAGTCGGACTCGCGCGCGCCCGCGACCTCGCGAACAGGAAGCGCCTGTCCGAGGAGACCGTCCGCCGCATGGTGCGGTACTTCGACCGCCACCAGTCGGACAAGAAGGGCGAGACGTGGGACGAGCAGGGCAAGGGCTGGCAGGCGTGGAACGGCTGGGGCGGTGACGCAGGATGGACGTGGGCGAAGCGCATCGTCGCCCGCCTCGACGCCGAGAAGACGAAGAACGGCAAGGTCGACGGGCTCAAGGGTCCGTTCGACTTCGACTCCCAGGAGGAGGACGACCAGTGAGCTCGATGTCCGCCATCGAGCGCATGATGGATGCCGCATGGAAGCGCGGGCTTGCGCGCCGTCGCTGGGACGGCATGGCGCGCGAGGTCGGCGGTGCGCTTGCATCCGCATGGGACAGCGGAAGCAGGCTGTATCTCCCCGAGGGGGCGGGCGGTGGCGACATCGCCCGCTTCCTCGAGGCGTCACGCAGGCTCACCATGCGCGCGATGCAGGAGGTCGAGCCGAGGTACGCGGCGGCATCGGCGCGTCACGGCGAGGACATGGTCGCCGCGATCTACCTGCTCTTCTTCGACGAAGACGACGCCAACATGCGCCAGATACCCCGAGGCGTCCCTGTGGCGATCTCGAGGCGCGCGGCACGGTTCGACATCCCGATCGCGCAGGCGCGCACTGGGCTCGAGATCCTCGGGCAGGATGCGGACATGCAGGCGCTCGTCAGGACGATCCCGAGGCGGTCGGTGCTGCCTGCGCTCAATGAGGCACGCCGTTCGTACAACGTCGGCATCGCCGAGGCTGGAATCTCCGCGCCCGATGCGGAGATCCGTCCCGACGCGCCGGCTCCGAGGCGTCGGTTCCCGCTCTGGGAGATCAGGGAGATCATGGACCGCAGGACGCGCGGCAACCCGTCAGGCGACTTCCCCGACGACGGCTACCATTGGCAGGTCAGCGGCTACATCAACACGATGGAGGAGATCGTTCGTCAGGACTGCGTGCCCCCATGCGGGCGCAATTGCCGAGCGAGCCTGTTCCCCGTCAGCCGCGAGCGCGCAGAGACGCTCGGGCTCGTCGACTCCGCCGGCCAGGTCGACTTCGCCGCCATCAGGGCGTACAACGGCGACAGGCAGGGCTACATCGACCGAGGCCAGTACCCCGACCCGCGTTTCCGATGATGTTAGATGAATGATTGATATTAGTGCGCTTATCGGCACTAATCGCAGTCTATCTTACATTATCTATTTGCTTTTCCCTTGCCTCTGATGCGTTATACGCACGGATGAATGGATCCCACGACATCGACGAATCCGAGGACAAGGTCGTCATCAGGCGGCTCGAGCTGTTCTCCGGCTTCGATCCGACCATCGACGACGGCTCCGACGAGGAGATCAAGCGGTTCGACCGCCGCAAGGTGGCGCGCATCGTCGACCGCACCCGGCAGTTCATCAGCCGCCGGCAGCACCCTCGGCTCGTCATCATGCACGCCCAGGAGGACCACTCCGAGCCGAAGGAGGCCGTGGGCGCGATCCTCGACGTGCAGCTCGAGGAGCGCAACGGCGTGCCCTTCGTCGTCGGCGACGTGGAGATGTCGCGAAACGACTTCGACTCGTACATCGCGTCGAACAGGTATCCCCGACGATCGGCGGAGATCTGGAACGACGACCACATGAGCGAGGTGGCGCTGCTCGGACGGGACACCCCGCGCCGCCCGCTTCCAGACACCCGCTTCTCCAAGCAGGGTGAGAAGACCGTGTTCGCGATTGAATGCTCCTCCTGCTTCGAGGCTGCGCCCGGGGTGGGCAACGTGTTCGTACCCGGCGCAGCCGTGAAGAAGAAGGAGTCCAACATGGCTGACGAAGCCAAGGCAGACGAGAAGAAGGACGAGAAGGACGAGATGTCCAAGCTCATCGCCGAGAAGGACGCGGAGATCGCGCGCCTCAAGGAAGAGAACCGGAAGATGTACAACCAGACCCACGTCGACATCGACTCCCACGAGGGCGATGAGGACGAGGATGAGGAGGACGACACGGCGAAGGCCATGAAGTCCAAGAACTCCAAGTCCGGCGACAAGATCGAGTTCTCCCGCATGAAGGAGAAGTTCGAGAGGCGCATCGCCGCGCTCGAGACCGAGCTGGCGAAGGAGCGTTTCTCGCGCGAGCTCGACTCGATGGCCGCCGATGGCTTCGCAGTCGACTGCTGCCGCGACGAGATGATCGAGGAGCTCGTCTCCTCGTCGAACCCGCAGCGCAAGATCGCGTTCTGGCGCGAGAACTTCCGCCGCGACCCCATCAACACCCGCATCGCGGCTGCTCCGCGCAGCGGCGTCAAGCCCGCGCAGTCGGGCATCGACCGTGAGACCGTTGCCAAGCTCGTCGCGGAGGCGGCTGGCGATTCCGAGAAGTTCAAGACCCTCATGGCGCGCGCGAAGAGCGGCGTCTGATCTAAAGGAAGGCTCCAGACATGAGCGCATACTCTGACACTCCATCACTCGTCGCAAGCGGCGATTGCACCGCATACCGCTTCGTTCGCGTCAGCGGTCGCAACCTGGGCATCACCTGCGATGCCATCACGAACATCGCCGTTGGCGTTGCCGATGGCTCCAGCAAGTCGTTCCCCGCGACCGGCGTGACCAACCTTCACGCCGCAGCAGGCGATCCGATCAACCTCCAGGGCGGCAACGTCGTCCTGGTCGAGGCAGCTGCCGCGATCACCGCCGGCGCGCGGGTCGCCCCGAGCACCAATGGCCGAGCGCAGGTCGCTGTCGCCACGCAGTTCCCCTTCGGCATCGCTCTCGAGCCCGCCGGCGGAGCAAGCGAGATCATCCGCGTCTACAAGATGCACGCGGTCGCCACGGCCTAATCAGTCCGCACACCAACCAACGAGGTAAACACACATGGCAGATGCAAACATCGGTGGCGGACTGAATACGTTCGTGCCCACCTTCAGCGAGGCGACCGGCCTCATCCAGACCGAGTTCACGCGGAACGTCAAGTCGTTCGCGCTGAACCGCTACACCAAGCTCGTCCCCGTCTCGACCGTCAGCGGCTACTACCTCAAGATCAACTCGGACGAGGCCGTCCGCGTGGTCGATGAGAACGACTTCCGCTGGGCATACGGCGAGGACCGTCCGACCGGCGTGAACAACGACTTCGAGTTCGCGCAGTTCACGACCAAGCGGTTCGAGCGCGGCTTCCACATCCCCTACGAGACCGCGAAGGTCGCCGCATGGGACATCGTGGCGCAGCACGCCCGCAGCCGCGCAGCCCAGCTGATGACGCTCCGCACGCAGCGCGTGCTCAACGTGCTGACCACTGCGGGCAACTGGACGAACAATGTCAACTTCTTCCCCGACTTCGACGCTCTGGCCTTTGGAGCGGGCACCACGACGAACGGCGTCGAGGACGGCAACGCGACCGACAAGCCCTATGTCGCGCGTCTCTTCCAGACCGCGACCGAGAAGCTGATGGTCAACACGGGTGGCGCGATCCAGATGAGCGACATCATCTGCGTCATGTCGCCCAAGACGGCCTTCCGCCTGTCGCGCACTGCGGAAATGAAGGACCTCATCAAGTACACGCAGGGCGTTGACCTGATGAAGGGCGAAGGCAACTTCTCCCGCTACGGCCTCGCTCCCGCGCTGTTCGGCATCGGCGACATCGTCATCGAGGACGCGGTCAAGGTCTCGACCCAGAAGGGCGCGACCCGCGCGGCGGACTACATCCTCGGCGATGGCCGTGTCCTCTTCTTGTCCCGTCCGCAGGGTCTCGTCGGCGTCGAGGGTGGGTCGAACTTCGCGACCATCACCAACTTCGTCTACGAGGACATGACGGTCGAGACCTTCGATGACCCGAAGAACCGCCGCACGGTCGGCAGCATCGTGGACAACAGCGTCCCCGAGCTGACCGCTCCGCTCGCCGGCATCTACGTCGCGAACATCTTCGCCTGATCGGGACGATCTCTCTCTTTTCGTGGGGGGAGGGGTGGGCCTAAGAACCCATCCCTCCCCTTATCGGAGGGCACATGCCCGTTCCATACGCGACCGTGGCGCAGTTCATCCTTGCGGTCGACCAGCGGCTCCTATCGGAGCTCGGGATCGACGCGGAGGCGGACGGCGTCGTCGACAACACGAACACGATCATCGTCACGGCGCTCACTCGGGCATCGCACGAGGTGCAGACCTATGCGCTCCGTGGCGGCGTGTACGACGAGTCCGACCTCGATGCGCTCCAGTCGTCCGCGAACTGGAGCCTGATCGGCGTCGTGTGCGACCTGGCGCTCGGCATCCTGCTCGCGCGCCGTGGCGGTCCGTTCGGCGATGCAATCAAGGACAGGATCGACAAGGCGAACGCGATGCTGCTCGATCTCCGCGACGGCGGCAGGGTGTTCCCCGTCGCGGCGAACATCGACGCATCGAAGCCGATGCTGTCGGTCATCAGCCAGGTCCAGCGCGGCAACCTCGGGATGGTCGCCGACAGCGAGTTCTTCCCGAGAAGGAAGTACACGGCATCGTGACTCCGCGAAGGCTCGCCATGATCCGCTCGATCGTCGCAGCCGTGTCGAACGACGTGGCGGAGGCGCTTCGCCGGAACCTGGAGCGCAGCGAGGGCGCGCAGGGGGGAAACCGCGTTCGGCTCGAGCCGCTCGCGATCTGGGACAGCAAGTTCATCCCGTTCGAGGCGGACAGGACGAACGCGGACAGGCCGCTTCTTGACACGGGGAACCTGTATCAGTCCGTGAAGGTCGGCAACCCCGAAATGTCGTCGCTTGGCAATGGCGGAGTGCAGGTGAACGTCGCTATCCTGTCAAGGGACTACGGCGTCGAGCAGGCGCGCGGAGGGGAGTTCGGCAACGTGTATCTCGGTCGAACGAAGGGCATCCGCAGGATGAGAAACTTCGCCGAGCTGACCGAGGGCGTCGACTTCGTCGTCAAGAAGAAGGTGAGGGTTCCCTCGAGGCCGTGGAACGACATCTCGAGGGATGACATGAACGATATCGTGAACAACGCGATGGACCGCATCGCTGGAGCATGACATGGCCGCAGGCGACTTTCATGTAAATGGACCGACGAAGATCTACTGGGGCGCTGGCACGAACCAGAGCGGATCCAACCTCTCCGAGCTCGGTCGAACCGACAACGAGGATCTCGTCCGCATCACGGGCCGCGACCACTACCGCACGTTCTCGCGAAGCGACCTCGGCGACATGATCGCGGAGGCGGTGCTCGCCGGCACGACGTGGTCGATCGACTTCACGATGGTCGCGTGGGACCAGGGCGAGCTCAACAAGCTCCTCAAGAAGTGCCGGCAGGGAATCGTGAACAACCCCATCATCACGGATGAAGGCGAGGAGGCCACGGTGGGCGGAGTGGTCGTGACGAGCGGAACCCGCGTGGTCACGATCATGGTCGAGCCTGACCGCGCCGGAGAGACGGTCTACAGGTTCAACTGCATGTTGAGCGCGGGACCCGAGTACATGGACATGGGAAACACCGTCAAGCGCATCGCGCTCTCGTTCACGAGCGTGGCTGACGGAACGAACACGCCCTTGACGACAAGCACAAAGGGCGGAACATAAAGGACGAGAGAT
>Ga0129333_10001486_pt1 | contig 21243 bp, 13 predicted proteins | sample CPB6_08_DNA_FD_94474 | JGI IMG/M metagenome (GOLD analysis project Ga0129333, IMG submission 94474) | Freshwater to marine salinity gradient microbial communities from Chesapeake Bay, USA - CPBay_Sum_0.6_0.8_DNA | ecosystem: Environmental > Aquatic > Marine > Coastal | place: USA: Chesapeake... | reverse complement strand
CGCAAATTTAGCAAATAATTTAATTTTAGGAAATCGTATTACATTACCCGGTGGTGCTAATATAACTACAGATGGATTTACAACTGTTTATCTTTCACCAGATGGGGCAAATACTGTATTAACAGTACAACCAGGCGGTGTTGATGTAACAGGAAATATAACAGTTACGGGCGATGCCAATGTAAATTATTTGTTATCAAATGGTAATATTGATGGAAATAATCTTAATATTACAAATGACATGTTTGCTAATAACGCAAATATAGGAAATATAAATTTAAGTCAATCTGATAGTAATATTCGTTTTACTGCAAACGGCGGTAACACAAGAATTTGGGCTGGTTCAGGCGAACAAGACACAGGTACAATGTATTTTCAACCTGGATCATCGACCGGGTTTGGACAGGTAGTACTAAAAATTCAGGGTGCAACCACTTTTGGGGATGTAACTGGAGTCATCGTGCCAGCATCAAATACAAGCGATGGAAATGCACAAATTGCTGCTGCAATTTATCCTAATACAAGTACCCCAAACACATTTGGAATAAGCGCAACAAGATTATTAGTTACAGGACCATTTAGAAGGGGAACATTTCAAGCTGCAAATCTAGGAGTTTTAACTCAAATTGGTACAGACAGTAATATTCTAATTGCAAATTACTCAGCCGATGCTACAGTTTCAAACGTGAGAGTTCACTCAATTGATGGGGGTATAATAAATTTTTCTAATTCTAATGTAACTGTTAATAATTATACAACATTATATATTAGTGGTCCACCCACAATGGGATCAAACGCAGTTGGTAATAATTTAATTAGTTTGTTTGTTGATGGAAACGCAAACAGTGTTATTACCGGTAATTTACGTGCTACGTTGGCTAATGGTAATAGTAATTTATTATTTAACACAGCCAATGGTAATTTAAACATAACAGTAGCGGGAAATGCTAACGTTTTAAGAGTAACTGGTACAGGTATAAATGTAGCAGGAACTATAAATGCCACTGGAAACTTAAATGCTGCTAACTTAATTGGCGTCTTTGCGAATGGAAACAGCAATGTTAACATACCTGCTGCAAATGGAAACGTTAACATTAGTGCGATAGGTAATGCAAATGTTTTAGTTGTCACTGGTACAGGTGTAAATGTAGCTGGAACATTTAATGCAACAGGAACAATAAAGGCAGGTGCAGTTACTTATACAAACGTAGATGGTACTTCAGGACAAGTTCTTTCTACTTATGGAAATGGAATTACTTATTGGTCAACAGGAGGAGGAGGTTCACAAGGTATTCAGGGTACGCAAGGACTTCAAGGACTTCAAGGACTAACAGGAGCAGGCACGCAGGGTACTCAAGGGTTACAAGGAATACAAGGTACACAAGGTATTATTGGATCACAAGGCGTCCAAGGAATTATAGGAAACCAAGGTATACAAGGTATACAAGGTGTACAGGGATTAGTTGGAAATCAAGGTATTCAAGGTAGACAAGGAACACAAGGACTGCAAGGATTTCAAAGCACACAAGGTACACAGGGATTACAAGGAAGACAAGGTTTACAAGGTTTACAAGGTTTTCAAAGTACACAAGGAGTACAAGGTCTACAAGGCAATATAGGAGCAGCAGGGTCATCTTCATCACATTTTCACTATCTTGCTGATACTGTTGATACAAGTGGTCAGCCTCCTTCAGGTAAATTGCTTTGGAATAATGCAACACAAACAAGTGCTACACAAATAAATGTTTTTCATATTGACGATGATGGCCAGGATAATGAAGTTTTTCTAAGCGCATTAAAAGCAAGTCAAACTTTTATTATACAAGCAGAAGCGAGCAGCGGAGACTATCAAATTTGGAGACTTACTGCTGATGCTACAATGGTTAATCCTGATACAGCCAATGCTTATGCTGATTTAGATGTTACACTTGTTAGTTCATCTGGAGTAGGTACTACAGGCTTTAGTAATAATGCAGCATTATTATTAATTTTAAACCAAGAAGGTGTACAAGGAATTCAAGGTACTCAAGGTAGACAAGGAACACAAGGTCTACAAGGATTACAAGGATTACAAGGATTACAAGGATCACAAGGATTACAAGGTTTAACTGGTTCGGGTACTCAAGGTACACAAGGACTACAGGGACTACAAGGACTACAGGGTACACAAGGAACACAAGGTGTAGGTAGTGCAGGTTCACAAGGAACACAAGGTCTACAAGGCTTTCAAGGTTTTCAAGGTATACAGGGCTTACAAGGATTACAAGGAACACAAGGTGTAGGTAGTGCAGGTTCACAAGGAACACAAGGTCTTCAAGGTGTTCAAGGTTTTCAAGGAACACAAGGTGTAGGTAGTGCAGGTTCACAAGGAACTCAAGGAACACAAGGTCTTCAAGGTGTTCAAGGTTTTCAAGGTATACAGGGTAGACAAGGGTTACAAGGGTTACAAGGGTTACAAAGTTTGCAAGGTATACAGGGTTTACAAGGTACAGCAGCTAACCCAGACTATAGCACGCATGTTGCTTTAGGTAGTATTTCAGGTGCAACGACAGTTAATTTAAATAGTGGTGGATATTTTAGTGCTACTGTAACAGGAGCTGTACAATGGTCAGTTAGTAATGTTCCATCAAGCGCCAATGCCGCAATTTGGGTATTAGAATTAACAAATGGAAATGTAGGCACACAAACTTGGATGACCAATACCAAATGGCCTAATGGGACTGCACCAACTCTACAAACATCAGGAGTTGATGTTCTATGTTTTGTTACAGACGATGCAGGTACAACTTGGCGTGGAGTATTAAGTATGCCAAATAGTTCATAACCAAGTTGAATTTACGATAAATATGTTGGATAAAAGAAAGGAAATATATGGCTGAATGGGTATTAATTGAAAATAATCAAATTGTAGAATATCATGATTTACTTCCTGTAAATTGGAAAAATGTGTCTGGTTTACGTTTATCAGCTAATGATTTACCTTATTTAAAAACACTAGGGTGGTATAAGGTTACAAAACAAGCCGAAAGCTATAATAGTGATACTCATCAACTAATAGGATATAATTTTGTTATACATGATGATTATGTAGAACAAATTCCTAATATTGTTGCCTATACTCCTAATGAATTACAAAACAACAAAGAATACAAGTTTAATAGTTTTATGAGTCAACTTAGATCACATAGAAATCAAAAATTAACAGAAACAGATTTTACACAATTATTAGATGTTTTTAATCGTTTATCAGAAATTGATAAGCAAAATATTACAAATTATAGACAAGCCTTAAGAGATTTTCCTGGTCAATTTACAATTGACAATTATGAAAATTTACCGGTGATTTGGCCAGAAAATGTGGCAATTACTCTTAACTAGTCCTGTTGTCCAAGTAGATGAACGTCTGTTTTTAAATACTTGGGGAAATAATACTGCTGATTATGACAATTTTTTAAGTAATAATTCAAATGTCATAATGAGTTGGACCTCAATCGGAGGAGGGGTAAGTCATGCAGCAGCAATACGTAGTGATGGCAAATTATTTACTTGGGGATTTAATACTCAAGGACAATTGGGCGATGGCACAACAGTTGCAAAATCTAGTCCTGTACAAATAGGCTCAGATAGCTGGACCGCTGTAGCAGCAGGATTAAATTATACTGTTGGACTTAAAAGTGGCGGTACTCTATTTAGTTGGGGGGTAAACACTAGTGGCGTACTTGGCGACGGCACAACCGTTAATAAATCTAGTCCTGTACAAATAGGAAGTAGTAGTTGGACCGCTGTATATACAGGTGGTGCAGCTACACACGTTGCTGCTATACGCAATGATGGAACATTATGGATGTGGGGTGAAGCAGGATCAGGACAATTAGGACAATTAACAGAGCCTCCTGCAAGTTGGACACAAATATGTGGCGGTGACAGTTGGACTATGGCTCTACGTAGTGACGGAGCCTTGTTTACTTGGGGATATAATAATTATGGACAATTAGGGGCAGGCAATACAACAAATCGTAGCAGTCCTGTTCAATTAGGAGCAAGTAGTTGGACTGCTATTGCAGCAGGTGGTGAACATGCTTTAGCCATTCGCATAGATGGAAGACTTTTTAGTTGGGGGCGTAATTCAGAAGGACAGTTAGGCAGTAATACTACAACAAATCGTAGTAGTCCTGTTCAAGTAGGTAGTAGTTCATGGACTGCGGTTGCAGCAGCACAATATTCAAGTTTCGGAATTAGAAGTGGTGGTACTCTATATTCATGGGGCTGGAACTATTATTATACCTTGGGTGACGGAACAGCAACAACTGTAAGCAGTCCTATACAAATAGGAGGTAATACAAGTTGGAATATATTAGCAGCTGGCACTCAATTTGCTGGAGCAATAACGAATGATAATAAGTTATATACTTGGGGATATAATCAAAATGGCCAACTAGGACAAGGTGACCATACAGTTTATTCTTGGACTGCTTTGGCAGGTACAAATGGTAATACAATACTTGCAATACGTAATGATGGGTTATTATTTGCTTGGGGATATAATAATTTAGGTCAAGTTGGTAATAATAGTTCAGAATCACAAATACGTAGTCCAGTACAAATAGGAAGTAGTATTTGGACAGCCGTAGCAACAGGCTCAACTTCATCTTTTGCAATTCGTTCAGATGGAATGTTGTTCGCATGGGGCCGTAATACAGAAGGACAGTTAGGGATAAATGATTTAACAAATAGATCAAGTCCTGTTCAAGTTGGTAGTAGTAGTTGGACTGCTGTTAGGTCCGGTGATTATCATACATTGGCAATCCGTAGTGACGGACTATTATTTGCTATGGGTAATAATTCAGATGGTCAGTTAGGTGATTTAACGAGAACATCAAGATCAAGTCCTGTCCAAGTTTTAAGTTCAACTGCTAGTTGGGCAGCTATTGCAGCAGCAGGAGGAGATCAAACCAGGTGTAGTTATGCAATTGATATTAATGGTTTATTATATTCTTGGGGACAAGGCAATAATAACTATATGTTAGGTCAGGTTACAAATATCTATTCTTGGACTACTATTAGTTCAAGTCTGAGTCACACAGTAGCTATTCGCAGTGATGGGATGTTATTTACTTGGGGATATGCAGCATATGGACAATTAGGGAATGAGTTTACAGGTGAAAACCGTTATAGTCCTGTACAAATAGGAAGTAGTAGTTGGACAGCAGTTAGTGCAGGTCCTGCTATGACTTTGGCAATAAGATCAGGGGGGACTTTATTTTCTTGGGGATATGGTTTTGCAGGAGCATTAGGAGATGGTACTGCTGTTAGTAAATCTAGCCCAGTACAAATAGGAAGTCGTTCTTGGATAGCTATTGCTACGAATTCGGAAAACAGTCCTGTCACCGATCAATTTTGTTTAGCTATTAGGGATGATAATTTATTATTTTCTTGGGGGTATAATGCCTATGGTAATTTAGGTGATGGCACAATTAATAATCGTAGTAGTCCTGTGCAAATAGGTAGTAGTAGTTGGATAGCTATTGCAGCAGGACATTGGCATTCAGCCGCGATTGATAGTAATAATAAATTATTTGCTTGGGGATTAAACAATTTAGGGCAGCTTGGCGATGGAACTACAACAAATCGTAGTAGCCCTGTGCAAGTCGGAAGTAGTTCATGGACTGCGATAACAGCAGGATCAAGTTACACCGTTGGCATTAGACAAAATAGTCTGCTATATTCATGGGGAGATAATACAGACGGTATTAATGGTAATGACAACAATACAGGCTTGCAAAGTTGGACACAAGTTTGTTACACCGGATACAATGCAATTGCAATACGTAGTGATGGGATGCTATTTACTTGGGGTTCAAACATTTATGGTGAAGGGGGAACTAATTCAACTAGAGTATCTACCTCCGTATTAAACAATAGTCCTACACAAATAGGAAGTAGTAGTTGGACTATGGTCGCAGGTATGCAAATGACAATGTATGCAATACGATCAGGTGGAACTTTATTTTCTTGGGGATTAAATGACAGTGGTCAAATGGGAGATAATACCACTGTAAATAAAAGTAGTCCTACTCAAATAGGAAGTAATAGTTGGACTTTTATATCTTGTTCAGGTGGCACTCCAAATTGGTCATTTTATGGTCACTTGGGAGCAATCGATAGTAATGGCACTCTTTTTATGTGGGGTCTAAATGATTATGGTCAATTAGGTGATGGGACAAGTATAAATCGTAGTAGTCCTGTACAAATAGGATCAGATAGTTGGACTTTAGTAGCTACAGTCGGAGCGGCTAGAGGAACAGGTGCTATAAGAAGTGATGGGAAGCTATTCACATGGGGAGCTGCCGGAGCCACTCTAGGTCAGGGACCTTCTGCTACAACTAATAAATCAAGTCCTGTACAGGTTGGTAGTAGTAGTTGGACTGCTTTAAATGGAGGATATGATCACTTTTTAGCTATACGTTCAGGTGGAACATTGTTTAGTTGGGGAGGGAACTATTATGGTCAATTAGGTGATGGAGATATAGGTTATGGAGGTGCTAAAGATAGTCCTGTACAAATAGGAAGTAGTTCATGGACTGTGGTTTGGGCAGGAATACAAAAAAGTTTTGCAATAAGAAGTGATGGTACTCTTTGGGGTTGGGGAGATGGGGCCTTAGGCCAATTAGGTAATGGTAATTTTTTTAATAATTGGAATCCTAGTCCTATTCAAATAGGATCAGAAACTTATTGGGACAAATTAAATTTAGGAGGTGTTGGTGGTATATGGTTAGGAAATGACCAGGCTCCTAGAGCTGTTCATGCCGGAGCAATAACAACAAACGGAACGTTATATACATGGGGATATAATGTTGAGTCAGGCTATTTAACTCCGTACGTAAGTGGTATTTTAGGTAATAATTCTACACTAAGTTATAATAGCCCTGTTACAGTAGGTAATAATGGATTACAATCTTCAAGTCCAATTCAAATAGGAAGTAGTAGTTGGTCTGTAATTAATTCAAGATATGGGAAAAATTATGGAAAATATATAAATGGAGATCTTTTTGTATGGGGGTTAGATAATAGCAATTTAGCAATTTTAGGTCCAGGAATAACAGGTACACGTTCAAGTCCTGTTGCTTTTAGTGCAGGGTATTCAAGTGTGGTTTATTCAGGTGCCTCCAGTGGCGCTTTTAAATCAGACGGTACCTTATATATGTGGGGGTACAATACTGCAGGTATGCTTGGAACACTACAAATAAGTACAAGTTTTAATTCGAGCCCTACTTTGCTCGGTGGTCAAGCAGATTGGGAAGACAAAAGTAGTCCAGTTGTAGTTAATCAATTTAATGGTTGGGGTTCCAGTTCATTTACTATTGTTAATGCAGGACGTAGCGCAGTTGCAGCTATTAGAGCAGGTGGAACACTTTTTACTTGGGGTAGAAATACTTACGGCCAACTTGGTAACTCATCTACTATACAACCAAGCTCCCCTGTCCAAATAGGTAGTAGTTCTTGGACTTTGGTTAATCCTGGTTACGAATTTATGAACGGAATTTTATCCAATGGTAAAATCTATGCTTGGGGTTATTCAGGCAACCAGAGATTAGGTACAACTACTGGTAATATATCTAGTCCAGTACTTATTCAAGGTGTGGGAAGCAGTAGTTGGACAGCGTTAACTGCTAATGATAATGGCGGTGCAGGAATTTTACAAAATGGGTTACTGTATACTTGGGGATGGAACGGATATGGGACATTAGGAACTAGTAACTATGCTGATACCGCAGTTCCTACAGCAATACAAAATGGATTTAATATTTTATATTATAGTGTTCCAACACCAGTTGGATCAAGCAGTTGGACTGCTGTAAGTTTTGGAGAGTATAATGGACAAGGAATAATGTCTAATGGATTGCTATTTAGTTGGGGATACGGTGCTTTAGGTCAAAATGGTCAAGGTAATACAACTGATTATGATAGTCCTGTGCAAATCGGGAGTAGCTCATGGAGTGCAGTAGGCACTTTAAGAAACACAAGCTTGGCTATACGTAGTGATGGACAATTGTTTGCTTGGGGAAGAAACGCTGAAGGTCAAGTAGGAGACGAAACAAATACACAACGTAATAGCCCAGTACAAGTTGGTAATAGCTATTTTACTTGGAATTTTACAGGTAAAGGTCCTATGAGTTATAGTTCATATGCTATAAGAAATGATTCAACATTGCAGGTTTGGGGGTATAATGGGGTAGGACAATTAGGAAATAGTACAACTTTAAATACAAATAGTCCAATTAATATTGGACAAAAGCCAGCACTTACAACTGATAGAAGTAGTCCAGTCCAAATAGGATATTATCAATCTTGGATAGCAGTGGCTACAGGTTCTGCACACACTTTAGCACTACGTTCTGATTATAGATTGTTTGTTTGGGGATTAAATTCATCTGGGCAATTAGGTGATGGAACGACTGTAAATAAATCTAGTCCTATAATGTTATCAAATACAGCTAGTGTTAGTTGGACCGCAGTTGCAGCAGGGGCAGCGCATTCTCTTATAATCAAATCAGATGCAACATTATTTACATTTGGGAATAATATTGTAGGACAATTAGGATTAGGAGATGCAACCACTGTAAATAATAGAAATTCACCAAATCAAGTAGGCGGTTCTTGGTTGGCAATTGGTGCAGGAAGTTCTCATAGTGTAGGAATTAAATCAGATGGTACATTATATACTTGGGGATTAAATAGCTCTGGTCAAATGGGAGATGCAACTACTGTTAATAAATCAAGTCCTGTGTTAATTAGTTACCTAACCGGATTATCTAGTAATGCAAGTATAGCACAAAATGGTGGTGCATATACATTGATTGAACAGAATAATTATGCTGTGAAACTATGGGGTATTGGTGCATCAGGATTATTAGGTGACCGAACAACTGTAAACAAAAGTCAACCTCAGGTTCTTACTGCTCAATTTTTATATGTGCCTATTAGGGAGGGTACACAATCTTGGACAAACATAGCTGCAGGTACAAGTCATATTGCAGCAGTACGTGGTGATGGTTTATTATTTACTTGGGGGTTTAATAACGTAGGACAATTAGGTACAGGAGATACAATTTATAGATCCAGCCCAACTCAAATTGGAGCTAGCTCTTGGACTATGGTAAGTGCAGGACCTTCTACAACATCAGCTATACGTAGTGATGGGTATTTATTTACTTGGGGATTAGCTACATCAGGATTTTTAGGAGATAGCACTACTATTAATAAATCAAGCCCAGTACAAATTGGTAGTAGTAGTTGGACAGCAGTAAGTTTAGGTGCTAGCCATGCTATGGCAATACGCAGTGGAGGTACTTTATTTAGTTGGGGACTTGGTACATCAGGTCAATTGGGAACAAATGCTGCAACTACTACTAGTAGTCCTGTGTTATTGGTTGCAGCCTACGCAAGTAGCTCTTGGACTGCTGTAAAAGCAGGTATAAATTCAAGTTATGCCATTCGTTCAGGCGGAACATTATTCAGTTGGGGCATAAACAGTGCGGCTGGACAATTAGGTATTAATCAAACTGTAAACAAATCAAGTCCAGTGCAAATTGGTAGTAGTAGTTGGACGGCAGTTGCAGCAGGGCAATCTTATGGAATGGCAATAAGTAGTGACGGCGTATTATATAGTTGGGGATTGAACAATGTAGGACAGCTTGGAAATAACAATACAACTAACCAACTTGTTCCTGTACAAATAGGAAGTAGTTCATGGATAGCAGTAAGTGCAGGCTTTAGTCACAGCGCAGCAGTTTCTAGTGATTACAATTTATATACATGGGGATTAAACACCTTAGGTCAATTGGGTGATGGTACAACTACAAATAAATCAAGTCCTGTATTAATTTCAAAAAGCACAGGTTATAACATTTCACAATGGCGTGACATAGAAATGAATAATTATTCTGCTAATAGTTTTGGATTGACAAGACAATAATTTAAGCGTTTTAAATAACGCCATAAATATTAAACAAAAGAGGAAACAATTATGCATTTAATTGACCAACAATTAAATTTAATGATCCGTGGTAGGTTTGATGAAGGTTGGAAAATAGCTGAAGAAATGGAAAGACAAGATCCAAATGATTTACGTGCTAAGTTTAATCGTGGATGGTTTTTAATTAATCAAGGGAAACTCCAAGAAGGTTTTCAAGCACTTGAATGCGGAAGACATTTAAAAGTATATGGATCTGGTCATATTAATACTACTAAACCAATTTGGGACGGAAAAACTGATTTAACTGGTAAAACTATTATATTAAACATGGAGTGCGGATTTGGAGACCAAATTATTTACGCACGTTTTGCTACCGAAGTATGGAGACGCGGTGGTAAGGCTATAATGTGTTGCGAAAAAAGTTTACATAGTTTGTTTAACAGGATACCAGGTACATCTCAATGTATTACACTAGATCAAGTATCAACAACTGCACATGATTTTTGGATACCTGGGTTCAGTTGTAGTTGGCTTTTTGGACATTCATTTGAAACATTACCAAATGAACCTTATCTATTTCCAAATTGGCAAAGCGTTGATCTTTGGAAAACAATAATTCCAAAAAATGATAAGCTTAAAGTCGGTATACGATGGAGTGGTAGTCCATTATTTGAACATCAACAGTTTAGAATATTCCCTGCTGAGTTATTAATAAACTTGCATAAAAAACATCCTGATATTCAATTTTATAGTCTGCAACGTGATACAGATACAAGAGAATTGCCAGAAGAAATTATTGACCTACAACATTTAATAATTAGTTGGGAAGACACAGCCGCTGCTATACAAAATTTAGATTTAGTTATATCATCATGTACTAGTATAGCACATTTATCTGCTGCTATGGGTCATCCAACTTGGGTTATTGTGCCATTATTGCCATATCACGTATGGGCATATGGAAACGAACATAGTCCGTGGTATCCAAATACCACAAGAGTTTTTAGACAAAATGAGTTTGGAGAATGGAATAATATTTTTGCAAAGGTAAGTGAGGAATTAAATATCTATAAAGAAGGAGTGAAGGGCTAATGGCAGACAAAACGTTACATTTTATAACAGGATTGCCAAGATCAGGATCTAATTTAATAACAACAATCTTAAAACAAAATACTAATATTCATGGACAATCAGTTTCTAGTTTAAATCAACTAATTAGTAACACAGTAAAAGATTGGAATAGAATTGAACAAAATCAAGTATACACAAATGATACTGCTAAAAAAGGTGTATTAAATGGTATTATAGATGGCTATTATAAAAATATAGAAAAACCTATCGTTTTTGATAGAGACTTTGGTTGGTCAAGTCATATTGGTCTAATGGAAGCAATTTTAGATAGGCCTATTAAACTAGTTGTTTGTGTAAGAAATCCAGCTGAAATTATAACATCATTTGAAAGATTGCATAATAACAATCCACTTGATAGTTCTAAAATGGATACTATGTCACGCACAACCTCAAGTATCGCATCAAGAGCATATAACGTTGCAGGACCAGATGGAATTTTAGGTATATGTCATAGAAACATTAAAGATGCTATTACTATGGGATATTTGGACAAAATGATTTTTATTGAATATAATAGATTTTGTAGTAATCCAAAAAGTCAAACTAAGAGAATTTATGATTTTTTTGAAATACCACAGTATGATCATGATTTTACAAATATTGTACAAGATGATTTATATACTGAAATTGCACTTAATTATAAAAATGCGCTAAAACTTAAACCTTCACTTGAAAAAACTACTGTAAATTGTGTAAAATATATTGGATTAGAATTGTTTGAACAATATAATCGTGAAATATTTTGGAATGCTTGGATATAAGAGGAATAAATGACACCAGAACATAAAGCCCTTAATATGGGATGTGGTTTTAAAAAATTAGATAACCATTGGAATGTTGATATAGAAAAAAAATGTAACCCTGATGAAGTAATTGATTTTGAACAATTTCCTTGGCCATATGAGGATAATTTTTTTGATAAAATTAATGCCGATAATATTTTAGAACATTTAGGTCAAGATCCAAAAATCTTTTTGCAGGTTATTAAAGAAATGTATCGGGTAAGCGCAGATCAAGCAGAGTGGTACATTAACTTCCCACATCATCGTTGTGATTTGTTTTATGATGATTTTACGCATGTCCGCCCACTTACATCAAAATCATTTAAGTTGTTTGATCAAAAAGTAAATTTTGAAAGTATTGCAAAACGTTTAAGTGATAGCACACATGGACTATATTATAATGTTGATTTAGAAGTTTATAATGAAGATTACACAATTGTTGGTTATTGGCGTGAGCAACAAGCAGATGGTATGGTTGGTCCTAAACAACTTAATATCAATTTTAACACTATGTCTAATGTTTGTGAAACTGTGAGTATTTGGATAAGAGTTCACAAACCAGGTCGCTATGAAGAATGGTTTAGTAATTACAAAACATAATGGATTTTAGTAAAAGATTCTTTACTAATGATTACAATAAGATTACTGACAGACAATTACGTAATGTATTAGTAAATACTGACCATGGACTTATGATAATAAATAGGTTCGACAATCGTGAAATGGTTGGACACGGACAGTGGTTATTGGATCATGGAAACTGTAACACAGTTGAAGCACATGTTTGTTTAAGTAACGTTGATAGACCTAACCCTATAATTTTTGATATCGGTGCTAATATAGGAACATTTACAACTTGGTTCGCTAAAACATTTGTTAATGGACAGGTATATAGTTTTGAACCACAACCACAAGTTTTTAATATGCTATGTGGTAATGTAGCTATTAATAATTACTATAACGTGAGAGTTTTTAATTATGGATTAGGGTCAAAAAATGACAAATTTAATTTATATGAACCTGATTACTTTGCAAGTGATGACTTTGGAACATTTAGTTTAATCAATACAAAATTAAATGTAAGTAACAAAAAGATAGTTATTGAAGTAAAAACATTAGATTGGTTTGTTGAATTCTATCAGATACCGTATATTGATTTACTTAAAATTGATGCAGAAGGTATGGACTTGGACATTTTAAAAGGAGGAGTAGAAACAATTAAAAAGTTTTCTCCAAATATTTTTATTGAGCATAATGATAACATTCGTAGTATTTTTAATGATATAGCAACTTTTTTATTACCATTTGATTATTATTTTGAAGAATATCAAAACAATATATTATGCAGGAAAAAATAAAATTTCACTATGCGTTACAATTGTGCGATATTGCCAATCGTGAATGTAATGAAAGATATGTAGGGCATGATAGAACTACCATTAGCAAAAAAAGCGTAAAATCTTTGCTCTTGTCAATAAAAAACCTTGTATCGGAAAAACCATTCACTTATCATTATATTAAAATTTTTAATGATAGATCAAGTATTGAATTAATTGATTTTGTTAATAAACAAATTGATTATTTTGTATCAGAAAATATACATATAGAATTGTCAAACGTTTCAAAACCAGGAATTTATTTTGGTATACGTGATACATATTTTTGGTTACAAGAAAATGGTAAAGATTTTGTTTTTCAAGTACAAGATGATTACTTATTTGAAGAATCTGCAATGATGGAAATGGCTGAGGTTTTTTTCAAAATTAAAAATGAAACTGGTTCAGAATGTTTGATTAGCCCATATAATGATAGTTGGTTATGGGAATCACCCTACAAGAATATATCTACACCAAGAGTAGTAATTGTTGGTAAACATAGATATTGGATACAATACTATGATATGAGTTGTAGTTTTTTTACTTCTCATAATCAATTTTCTCAACATTGGGACTTATATGATATGTTTTTTGCATTGTTAAAAAAAATAATTACTGAACCACAAAATGATTTAGAAAACAAGTCTTTGAATTTAATTCTTACTAGACGAGGAGTATTGGGAATTGTTCCTATTACTAGTTTAGCTTTGCATCTGCAATCGGAACTAGAAAAAGATCCACATATAGATTGGGAAGATCGTTGGAATAAAATTGATGTCACATAAAGAACAAGTTGAATTCATAAAAAATATTAAAAAAATATATCCAAATTCTTTTTATAACAAAAATGTTTTAGAAATTGGAAGTTTAAACATAAATGGTAGTGTTCGGGATTTTTTTACAAAATGTGTGTACATAGGTTTAGACATTGATAAAGGACCCGATGTTGATGTTGTATGTATAGGTCATGAATATAATATGCCAAATGGTAGCTTTGATACTGTAATTAGTTGTGAATGTTTTGAACACGATCCATATTACTTGCAAACTTTTCAAAACATGATAAGATTATGCAAGACAAAAGGCTTAATTATGTTTTCATGTGCAACTATAGGAAGAAAAGAACATGGCACTAAAGATTTTATTCCAGAAGCCAGTCCACTTACAGTAAAAAAGGGTTGGGATTATTATAAAAATTTATGTGAAACTGATTTTACTGAGGTTATTGATTTTAAAAATCTTTTTGAATCTTACCAGTTTCAGGTCAATAATATATCCCATGATTTATATTTTTATGGTATAAAAAATTAGACATAATATACTTGGAGTTAAATACTTTTATGTTAGCACATTTACATAAACAACAACGCATGCCATATAACTTGCATGATTATGTGGTAATTATTAAAGACTTTTTAGATATAAAAACATGCAAAACAATTCTTAAAAAAACAAAGAATTTAGATTGGCATATACATTCTTATTCATCTGGACATGGTGATCATCATTCATACGATAATGATTTAAGCATTCTTAATACTGATATTCCTGAGGTACAGGAATTAAACACAAAATTATGGCACGCTTTAAAAACCTATCATGATATATATAAATTTGAATGGATGAATAGTTGGGACGGTTATAGCTATGTACGGTTAAATAAGTATGATGTTAATACCGAAATGAGATTGCATTGTGACCATATCAAAACATTATTTGACGGAACAAGAAAAGGTAACCCAACCTTAACAATGCTTGGTGCATTAAATGATAATTATTCAGGGGGTGAATTAGTAATGTTTGATAGTGAAATAATTGAATTAAAGGCAGGTAACATAATGATTTTTCCTAGTACCTTTTTATACCCACATCAGGTATTACCAGTGACAAAAGGTGTTCGTTATAGTTACGTAAGTTGGAGTTATTAAAATGTCAGTTGAATTAATGGGATTGTTCCCTATTCCAGTTGGTTTTAGAAATATTGAGAAACCATTAACAAAAACAGAAAAAGATTTTATCTTAGGTTTGGAACGTAGTCCTAATCAAGGTAATTTTACTAGTAAAGAACGTTACTTAATGAAACAAAAAAAGTTTAAACGTTTGGGTGAATGGTTGGAAGAATCTGTAAATATTTATTTCCATGATGTTCACAAACCTAAATTTGATGTAAAATTACGTATTACTCAATGTTGGGCTAATTATAGTGAAAAAAATAATTGGCATCACCAACATGCCCATCCAAATAGTTTTATCAGTGGCGTTTTTTATGTACAGGCAGACCCTCAAAATGATAAAATTTTCTTTTCTAAAACAAAATACAATCAGTTAGAAGTGCCTAGTGATGAATATAATATATGGAATAGCCAAACATGGTGGTTTGAAAACGTTCCCGGTAAAGTAATTATGTTTCCTTCAAGTTTAAGTCATTATGTTGAACCAGTTAAAGTTGACCAATGTAGGGTAAGTATTAGTTTTAATACTTTCCCTGTTGGTACTATGGGTGACAATGCTACTTTAACGGAATTACTGCTTTAAACTTTAACAACTTCTTTTAAATCTTTTTCTATTTGAAGTTTGTGCTCATCATCAACTTGTAGGTTATTTTGTAATTCAATTAATTTGTTTTTAGATTGATTATAAAAACCTACAAAATACCCTGACTTTGCTTGAATATATTCCATAGCGTAACGTCCTGGATAATTAATATCCGTACGTAAACTATTTTCCTCGTTTGCTAATTCTAGTCCAAGGGTAGAATACAAATAAGCTGCTTGATGGTCATTAATTTGTAAATAATGTTTTGCAATCAAATAATAACCTTCCATTCTATGTGGATTTATTGTTATAGCTCTTGTATAAGTACCTGCTACTGTAAAATTTCTATTTTTTTGTGATTCAAAACACATTCCAACTCTTAACATACTTTCAAATTGCAAATTCTTGTCTTCAGTACGTTCTGTTGTTCTTAAATAATAACTGATTGCAGCAGCAGTTTGTCCTAATTTTTCATACATATGTGCTAGGTCAAAGTTTATGTCTGGGTTTTGTGGATCAAAAGTAAACTCTTTTAATTTACTCTCTATGTTGCTGAATATTGTAATTGGTTCTTCAATAGGAGGTAGTAAAAATTCTTTAACTTTTTCAAGTTCAAAAATTTGTTTTGGTAAGTTATTAATATCATAATCTATTGTACCAAACTTGTAATTTGTAGAAACGGGCGTTCCTAGTTGTGTTTCTAATTGCTTTGCTGATGTGTCACTTAACGTATTAACAACTTTTAAATTGCCAGCATGTCCATAATTTATGGCCTTCATTTTCTTACGTGCCATATTACCCATCCAAGTAAAATGCCAACCTAAGTCTTCAAGTTTTTTTCCGTTTTCTAAAGCATAAACTACAGGTAATGTATCTTGATATCCACCTCTTATACTATGTGGAGTTTGTTTTTCTAGTTGTTTTTTAGTTGCAAAAAACATACTACGATCCCAAGGCACAGGATTATTATTATGGTCTACTAACCGTTTATCTGCTCTTGATTCTAATAATACCAATGGAATTTTAATAATTACATGTTGGTTTTCTTTTGTTAATCTTGTGAAATATTCTAATATGTTTGGTCTAATAATTTCATCAATATCACTTATACAAAATACACAATCATTATTAAACTGATCTAATATTGTTGTTATAGCATCACGTTGAATACGTTCTCTTGTCCAAGCCAACACATTTGTAGTATCATTTGCTGCCTTTGATCCCATTACATCAAAAATATTAGTATATTGTTCATCTAGTCTATTACATCTATTTTTAATTATTTTAAACTTTTTTATATCCAAATTAAGTTCTTTAATTACTTCTTCTACAGTAAACTTTTTTTCTTTACCTGAAAAGGTTATATCACTCTCACTTATTACAAATAAATCAACAACATCCTTAAGCATGTGATAACGTAATTCTAATAATTCTTTTTCGTTAAAATACATAAAATAGTCAACAATTTTAGCATCTATTTTTTCTTCAACATTAAATAAGTAATTTTTAACATTTGGCAACTCAAAAATTTCTTTAGGTAAGTTTTCATGAGGATATGGTCTTGCATGATATTTTACAACCTCAGCAAAATCACTACCTAATTCTTCTTTAAGTTCATCTTTGGTTTCTTCGCTAACGTTATTTACATATTGTTTAGCAGTAGCATGTGCAGTAGATTTATGTTTTTTAAGTTTTATAGATTTTGGTCCCATCCAAGTAAAATGCCAACCTAAGTCAAGTACAGGAACATTGTTTTCTACAATACTGATTGGTGGATAAGGATTTTGATACTCAGTGCGTAGTGCAGCAATACCTTTATGTAATACGTGTTTTGGTAAACAAAACATAAAACTTCTTTCCCATTTAGCAGGCTCTCCGTCTTCGTTATAAAGTCTTCTATCGGCTCTACCCTCTAGTAAAACAAGGGGAATTTTCATTATGTTGTCTGGTCTTTGTAATTGAACACTAGCAATGTATTTTACTGCATCTGGTTTAGGAATTTCATCTACATCACTATGCATAATTACTAATTTATCTTTTGGAAGTTGGTCTAAAATTGATACAATCGCATCTTTTTGTTTACGTAATCTAGCATATATTTTTATATCCTCTAAGACATTAGTTGAATGAACCCGTTCACATTCGTGCTTGTCTAATTCTGTAAAGCTTAATGTTTCATTTGTTAAATCAGTCTGTAAAAACATAAATTTTTTGATATCTAACCCTAATTCTTCTACGAATTTCCTTCCATAAAATGGTTTAGGTTCTCCTGTATACGTATGGTTACCTTCACTTAAGACAAAATAATCTACAACATCCTTAAGCATGTGATAACGTAATTCTAATAATTCTTTTTCATTGTTAAACATGAAATTGTCAATAATCATAAATAATCCTTTTTTTATTACTTTGTCACAATATGTATATTCAATATACTTCGTAGCCGGTACATTTGGAAATTTGTCGCATTTATAATAGTCTACAGGACGTATTTTACTCAATGTTAACTACTTTTCCTAATAAATTTTTTGGCATTCTTAGTAGGTATGCAGCGTTATCTTGAAAGCCAAATGTAATTAATATGTCATCATTATAAAATGCCATACCAGCACAAAATTCAATTTCTCCTGACATAAAATGGAATTGTTCACTGGTCCTGAGTAAATTGAAGTTTTCATCCCACAATACAAATCTATGACGGTATTTGCCGTCTTTTCTTCCCTGTATATCATTATACAAATTTACTTCATGTGTAATAGCTATGTATCTGTTGTTATATGCTAATACTTGGCTACTACCCCGCAAATCATTAGGTAATGGTAAACGTTTTGATTCATCTAAAATAATTGTTTTAGTTGTTCCATCATTAATATTAAATTTTACAACTTCAGTTGGATTACACCATTTAATAAAATGATAAGGTTTACTATTAATTGGCATCCAATTTTTTTCACAATAACTTTTATCATTGCCTGGTGCAGGAATCTTGTGTCTATTAACTTCAATTACTTTGTTATCAGTAAATTCAAGTTCTTGCAATTGCATTCTACCTGATCCAGTGGTATTGTCATCACGCCTCACACCACATATATAAAACTTTTCATCCCAATAAAACAATCTAGCATCTTCTAACCCAATAAAATGCCATTGTGGCTTTTCATCTAATTTACTTGTATCAATTTGTATTACTTTAGTAATTTCTAAATTTTCATTAAGTTTTAACATAAAATTTTTAGTAGTCAATGTCATGTCATTTTCAGGGTGTAAGTACTGAAGTGGTCCCCATGCATGTGCAAAAATTTTATTTTCACTATGATACAATGTGTAATTGGTATGGCGTAAATTTACAAGTATTTCATTTGATTTAGTTACAAATACTGAAGGATTCATTAGACCAGTGCCGCCTGTTAATTCTTTATCAATAATAAGTGGATGTAATGATCCACCATTTTTTAGTACATAACGAACTAATCCAAAATTTCTATTTATTTCCATAGTTATCCTATAATGTCCATTTATTTATAGTGTAATATCTGTATATTTTTATTTTTATAACATAATGTATTGTTTAAATACATCATTATGAAAACTACTTTACTTATTGACGGCGGATTAGGTCGTGTTATAACCGCTATTCCTGCACTTGAAAAATACGTTGAGCGTAACCCTGATACCTATATTATAACTTACTTTTGGACTCCAATACTTTGGGGAAATAAAAAACTTGTAAATAATATCTTTGATAGTAGTACAAAAGGTAATTTTGATAAAATTAAAACAACTAAAATCCTTAAGCCTGAACCATATTTTAATAATGACTACTTACATGGTAAAATTAGTTTAGCAGATGCTTGGAACCAAGAAATAAATGGCGATAAAGAAACTATGGATGTTCCAAAATTATATGTTAGCCAATCTGATTTAAAAAAAGTAAGTGCTTTAAAGAAAACATATTACAGTAAAATCATTGCTTTTCAGCCATTTGGTAGTACTGCACAAATTGTAGATAATACCGTAGTTGATACTACATTACGTTCACTTAATGAAAAAACTACGAAAGAAATTGTAAAGCGCCTTAAAAAAGAAAACTATGGTATATTTTTAATTACAGATAAACAAATACCTTTTCTCAATGCCAATGATTTTATTCAATATAATGCTGGAGATATCAGGGAATTGGCTGCTGCGATTTCACTGTGTGATTATTTTGTTGGAATTGATAGTTCCGGACAACATATTGCACGTAGTCTAGATATACCCGGTAGTGTCATTATGGGAGGAACTAACAGTACAAACATAAGTTATCCCGATTACTTTCATATGGTTAATGATGACCAAAGTAAAACTTATATGCCATACAGGATAGCAGAATTTGATTGGTATTTAAGTGAAATTGAAAATGATAAAGTCTTAGATTTCAGTGATACAGAAATAAAGCAAATTTGTAATGATATTGTAAGTCATATTAAAAAAACTAAAAGAAAATAAACTCATATATGTACTATGTGAGTAAAATATGTAGTTTATTATTGGTAGCCTTCCCACTAAATATTGATTCACAAATTAAAAACCTATATAATAATGAATGGATATAATATGATGGCTATAAATGTAATAAAAAGAAACGGACAGAGCGAACAACTTCAATTAGAAAAATGGCAAGCGCAAATTGCAAAAATATGTAAAGGTATAGCTGACGTAAGTCAAAGCATGATAGAAATAAAAGCACAACCTCACTTTTACAATGGTATTACTACAAGAGAAATAGATGAAATTACACTACGTGCCGTAGTTGATTTAATTGATATTGAACACAATCCTGATATCGGGCATACAAATTATCAATATGTTGCGGGAAAACAAAGACTAAGTATGTTGCGTAAAGATGTTTATGGCGACTATAACGTACCACATCTTTATGATGTAGTAAAAAAGAATATAGAAATTGGTCTATATACGCCTGAACTATTAGATTGGTATACATTAGAAGACTTTAATAAAATGAATGATTTGTTAGATCATTCAAAAGATGAAAGTTATAGTTACGCAGCAATAGAACAATTAATAGAAAAATATTTGGTTCGTAATCGTAGTACAAAAGAGATATACGAAACACCACAAATTCGTTATATGATTGCTGCTGCCACTGTTTTTCATAAAGAAGAACCCAACACAGCTAGAATGCGATATATTAAGGAATATTATAATGCGGCTTCTGACGGTTTATTTACTCTCGCTACTCCTGTTCTTGCTGGGCTTGGCACACCCACTAAGCAGTTCAGTAGTTGTGTACTCATTCGCAGTGATGATGATCTTGACTCCATTTTTGCTAGTGGAGAAATGATGGCTAAGTATGCCAGTAAACGTGCTGGCATTGGACTAGAAATTGGTCGTCTACGCCCACTAGGTAGTCCTATTCGTGGCGGTGAAATCATGCATACTG
>Ga0129333_10001485_pt1 | contig 21247 bp, 26 predicted proteins | sample CPB6_08_DNA_FD_94474 | JGI IMG/M metagenome (GOLD analysis project Ga0129333, IMG submission 94474) | Freshwater to marine salinity gradient microbial communities from Chesapeake Bay, USA - CPBay_Sum_0.6_0.8_DNA | ecosystem: Environmental > Aquatic > Marine > Coastal | place: USA: Chesapeake... | reverse complement strand
TCTTTAGAGCCTGCAGTGAGAACAGCGGGCCACAAAAAAGCCCGGGCTTGGCCCCGGGCTCGCAGACTCTGCCGAGAAACAAAAGCGGCGACTTTACACAGCTGCGGCTTCGCTGCTCTTCTGCTGTTCCAGCACCTGCTCCAGACCCTCCAGATCCTTGTCGGTGATCTTGGTTTGCATCGGGCAGTGCTTAGGACCGCACATGGAGCAGAACTCGGCCTGCTTGTAGATATCGGCCGGCAGGGTTTCGTCGTGGTACTCCTTAGCCCTTTCGGGATCGAGCGAGAGCTCGAACTGCTTATTCCAATCGAAGGCGTAACGGGCGCGGCTCAGTTCGTCGTCACGGTCGCGAGCGCCGGGGCGGTGGCGGGCGATATCGGCGGCGTGGGCGGCGATCTTGTAAGCGATCAGGCCGTTGCGCACATCTTCGGGGTTGGGCAGGCCCAGATGCTCCTTGGGGGTCACGTAGCAGAGCATGGCCGTGCCATACCAGCCGGCCATGGCCGCACCGATGGCGCTGGTGATGTGATCGTAGCCGGGGGCGATGTCGGTAACCAGGGGACCGAGCACATAGAAGGGCGCCTCGGCACACTCCTCCATCTGCTTGCGCACGTTGAACTCAATCTGATCCATCGGCACATGGCCCGGACCCTCCACCATCACCTGTACGTCGTGCTTCCAGGCACGGCGGGTGAGCTCACCAAGGGTCTTCAGTTCGGCCAGCTGAGCCTCGTCGGAGGCGTCGTGCAGGCAACCGGGGCGGAGCGAATCCCCCAGGGAGAAGGTGCAGTCGTAGCGCTTGAAGATCTCGCAGATGTCGTCGAAGCGGGTATAGAGCGGGTTCTGCTTGTGGTGATACAGCATCCACTGCGCCAGGATGCCGCCACCACGGCTCACGATGCCGGTGAGGCGGCCCTTCACCTTGGGCAGGTGCTCAATCAGCAGACCGGCGTGAATCGTCTGGTAATCAACGCCCTGCTGGCAGTGCTTCTCGATGATGTGCAGGAAGTCATCCTCTGAGAGCTTCTCGATCGAGCCATGCACGCTCTCCAGCGCCTGATACACAGGCACCGTGCCGATGGGAACCGGCGAGGCGTTAATGATCGCGGTGCGCACCTCATCGAGATTAACGCCACCGGTGGAAAGATCCATCACGGTGTCGGCGCCGTACTTCACCGCCAGCTCGAGCTTCTTCAGCTCTTCACTCACATCACTGGCGTTGGGCGAAGCGCCGATGTTGGCATTCACCTTGCACGTGCTGGCGATGCCGATCGCCATCGGTTCCAGGTTGGCGTGGTTGATATTGGCCGGGATGATCATCCGGCCCCGCGCCACCTCCTCCATCACCAGCGATTCGGGCAGGTTCTCCCGCTTCGCCACGTGGGCCATCTCTTCCGTCACGACGCCCTGGCGGGCGTAGTGCATCTGGCTCACATTGGCCTGACCTTTGCGCTTCTCGATCCAGGCGCTGCGCATGATGGGTTGTGGCGAAGAACGGATACGGGTGGAACCGGCGGCGACCGCTGGCCGCGCTGGGGGTCCGGTTGCCGAGATCGCGTTCAGGCCCGGATGGGTCTGGCTCACTTCCCTGCGCCGGCATAACCCGGATCAGGTGCGGAGGGTGTGATCTCAGCCCGGCGCCCGACGGCTGATGAAGCCGGCGGCGGGGCACCCCTAGTGACACTCTCCAGATTAGCCCTGCAGGCCGTTGAGAGCTGCAGCCACCACCCGGTGGTCGGGATCCAGCTGGAGCTGAGCCAGGAGAGCGCGCGCCTGGGCCGCCGCCTCAGAATCAACCGCCGCCTCCCGCACCAGGCGCCCCAGGATCTCGGTGCCACCGATGCGCACCGTGCCATCACCATCCGCCAGGGCCAGGCGCGCCAGCTGCAGCAGATCCCCCGCCGCCATCGCCGGATGCTCGGCCACGGCCGACAGCACACTGCAGCGCAGCAGCCACTGCTCATCGCGCTGAAACGCCTCCAGCAGCAGCGGCCAGGCCCGCTCCAGGCTGTGGTTCACCAGGGCATTGGCGGCTTCGGCGCGCACCGCCACCTCCGGGTCATGCTGAAGAGCCTGCACCAGGGGCTCCCACCCGGCGGCTGTGGGTTTATGACCCAGGCCGGAGCAACTGAGCTGGCGCAGCAGCATGTCGCTCTGGCGCAAGCCAAGCAGCAACAATGGTTCTGCCTGTTCCGCCGGCACATCCACCAGGCTGGCCAGGGCTGGCCGCGAGCGGCCGGGGCTATCGGAGGCGATCGCCTCGCGCAGGGCATCGAAATCCATACCGCCAGTGTGCTCCGGCGTGGTTCATGCCTGTGGATTGCGTTCGCGCAGCGCCAGCAGCAACGCCCGCCGCCGCCGCCGCCAGCTCCAGGCGCTCTGCAGCAGCAGCGCCATGCCGATCAGCAGGGCTGGCAGAGCCTGCAGGCGATCGGAGCCCTGACGCAGCAGGAATCCCTGCACACCAAGCAGCACCAGCAGCGGTGAAGCCAGTGCCGGCAGGTCGCGGCGACGCATCAGGCCTGTTGCGCCATCCAGCGCAGCAGGCTGGTGGCCAGCACCTCAATGCCCACAGCCAGGCAGCCCTCATCGGGATTGAAGGCGCAATTGTGCAGCGGCGGGCAGCCCTGCGGCCCCGCCACCCCAAGGCGAAACATCGTGGCGGGTGTGTTGCGCTGCAACTCGGCGAAGTCCTCAGCCCCCAGTGAGGGCTGCTCCAGCCAGCGCACCCGGTCGCGCCCCAGCAGCTGCGTAGCCACCTCCGCCACCAGCTCGGTGAGGCAGGGATCGTTATGCACCGGCGGTGAGATGCAGCGGTAGCGCACGCGCGCTGCACCGCCATGGCCCACGCACAAGGCCTGCACTGTCTCCTCAATCCAACCGGGCAGCTGGGCGTGCAGCTCAAGATCCAGGCAGCGCACGGTGCCGAGCAGACGTACGTGGTCGGCGATCACATTGAACGCCTGGCCCCCCTCGATCCGCCCGAAGCTCACCACCACCGGATGCAAGGCATCAAGCCGGCGACTGATGGCCTCCTGCAAACCGCTCACCACCCGCGCCGCGATCCAGATGGCATCCGTGCTCTGGTGCGGCCGCGCCCCATGGCCGCTCTCACCGAGCACCTCCACCTCCAGCTCTCCGGCCGCGGCCGTGAGGCTGCCGCTACGCACACCGATCGTGCCCACCGGCAGGCTCGGGAACACATGCACGCCGAACAGCGCGTCCACTCCCTCCATCGCCCCATCGGTCAGCATCCAGGCAGCGCCCTCGGCGGTTTCCTCCGCCGGCTGGAACAGCAAGCGCACCCGCGCTGGCAGCTGCGCCGCCAACGGCGCCAGCAACCGCGCCACCCCCAGCCCCACCGTGGTGTGGATGTCATGCCCGCAGGCATGCATCACCCCCTGGTGGCGGGAGGCATAGGGCAAGCCGCTGCGCTCCTCCACCGGCAGGGCATCCATGTCGACCCGCAAGGCCACCAGCGGTGTGGTGGCACCGTCGCCATCGCGATCCGGGCCCAGCTCCGCCACCACCCCGGTGCGACCCACCGCTTCGCGCACGCGCCAGCCCAGCCCGCGCAGCTCACCGGCCACCAGCGTCGCCGTCTGCTGTTCGTGACCGCTCAGCTCCGGGTGGGCATGCAGGTGACGTCGCAGGGCGATCAGCTCCGGCAGCGCTTCGTGCAAGGCCGAGCGCAGGGTTGCCGGCTCCACCAGAACCGCCCTGGCATCGCCTGCCGCTGGCGGTGAGGCGGGCGGCTCCATGCTCATCACAGACTCATCGCAGCTCATCGCGCAGCCAGGGCCAGAAAGCCCTCAAGGGCGGACACGGGCTCGGGGGGCCAGCGCCGGATCTGCAGCAGCCATTCTGGCTGGCGGTAGCGGGGATCCAGACCGCTGGCGGCAGCCCAATGGCTCTCCGCCTCGCCGGAGGCGCCGCGGCGCCAGAGCAGGGCCGTGAGGCCGGCGCGGGCATCGGCGAACAGCGGATAGCGCCGGATCAGCGCACGCAGCTCCCGCTCGGCCGACTCCAACTGCCCGAGCTGAAAGGCGGCCATGGCAGCACTGGAGCGGGCCATGGCGAAGCCGGGGCGCGCATCGGCCGCCGCCTGGAAGCTGTCCCGGGCAGCGAACCAGTCGCCGCGAGAGCCCTGCACATTGCCGAGGTTGTAGAGCGCCGAGGCATCGGCCGGCAGGCCGGCGGCGGCATCGCGCTCCAGGATCCAGCGATAGTCGGCCTCGGCCGCATCCCAGCGCCCCAGCGCCTCCTCTGCCGTGCCGCGGTTGAGATGCGGATCGGGACTGAGGGGATCGAGCTGCATCGCCTGGGTCTGATCGGCGATCGCCGCTTCAGCGAAGCCGAGGGCCAGCTGCACGTTGCCGCGGTTGCTCCAGGCGGCGGCATCCTCAGGCGCCAGCTCCAGCACCCGGTTCCACAGCGGCAGGGCTGCCGCGAAATCCCCCTCGCGGCTGGCGCTCAGGGCGCGCTCAAACAGCTGCGGCAGTGGGGGCTCCGTCGTTGCTGCCGCAGGCGGGGCGCCCGCAGTGATGGCCAGGGCCGCTGGCATGGGCAGCACCACCAGCACCAGCGCCAGCAGGGGGCCGCAGAGAGCGACGATCAAGGCACGGCACAGCGGTCTCATGCCAGCACCTGCCCCTGCAGATGCGCCAACCCCGCCGGCGTGATCACCCGACCACGGGGGGTGCGCTGCAGCAGACCCTGTTGCAGCAGGAATGGCTCCACCACGGCTTCCAGGGTGGCGGGATCCTCCCCAAGGCCCGCCGCCAGGGTGTCCAGTCCCACCGGGCCGCCGCCATAGCCCTCGTGCAGCAACTGCAGCAGGCGGCGATCGCTGGCATCGAGGCCGCGCTGATCGACGCGGTGCAGGCTCAGGGCCTGATGCACCAGCTCGGCGTTGACACGGCTTTGGCCGCCCACCGCCGCCACATCGCGCACACGCCGCAACAGGCGGTTGGCGATGCGGGGGGTACCGCGACAGCGCCGGGCCACCTCCAGGGCCGCAGCCGGCTCCAGATCCATCTGCAGCAACCCCGCCGCCCGCTGCACGATCGCCTGCAGATCCTCCAGCCCGTAGAACTCAAGCCGCTGGATCAACCCGAAGCGATCGCGCAGCGGCGAACTGAGCGCACCGGCACGGGTGGTAGCCCCCACCAACGTGAACGGCGCCACCGGCAGGCTGCGGGTGCGGGCGGTCGTGCCCTTGCCAACGGTGAGATCGAGGCGGAAATCCTCCATCGCCGGATAGAGGATCTCCTCAGCCACCCGGTTCAGCCGGTGGATCTCATCGATGAACAGCAGCTCGCGCGGCTGCAGGTTCACCAGCAGACCGACGATGTCGCGCGGGCGCTCCAGGGCAGGGGCGCTGGTGATGCGGCAACGCACCCCCAGCTCCTCAGCCAGCACCAGGGCCATGGTGGTCTTCCCCAGACCCGGCGGGCCATGGAGCAGCACGTGATCGAGTGCCTCCTCACGAGCGCGGGTGGCCTCGACCGCGATGGCCAGAACCTGCTTGAGCTCGCTCTGGCCGATGTAATCCGCCAGGCGGCGGGGGCGCAGAGCATCCGGACGGGAACCGGAGTGGGCGGCATCCCCGGACGCATCGCAGCTGTCATCGTCCTCAGCACTGGCCAGGGCATCCACCAACCGCGGCTGCGGGGACGACGGGCGGCCGGAACCGGTGCTGCGCCCGGAGCCAGGCGCGACCCCTGGGCTGGCGACGGCAATGCCGGGAACGCCGGAATGCCCCGCATTGCCAGATCCGGAGGAGACGATCGCCATCGCCCGAGGGTACCGGGGTCGGCGGGCGGCCGGGAGATCTCTAGGGTCGGAGGATTGGATCACTCACGAAGAACCGGACAGGCGATGGCAAAGGGCGGAGGCAAGAAGAGCGCCAAGGCCCTGCGGGACGCCGCCAACAAGCTGCTGGCGGACAACCGCTTCGCACGCCATCAATACGAGATTCTCGAGACTCTGGAGTGCGGCATCGAGCTGCTGGGCACCGAGGTGAAGTCGATCCGCGCCGGTCAGGTGAACCTGCGCGACGGCTTCTGCCTGATCCGCAACGGCCAGGTGCAGCTGCACAACGTGCACATCTCACCCCACAGCCACGCCGGCGCCTACTTCAACCACGACCCACTGCGGGTGCGACGCCTGCTGGCCCATCGCCGCGAGATCGAAAAACTGCGGGTGGCTCTGGAGCAGAAGGGCCTCACCCTGATTCCACTCAACCTGCACCTCAAGGGGTCCTGGATCAAGGCGACAATCGGCCTCGGCAAAGGTCGCAAGCTGCACGACAAACGCCAGGAGGAGCGTCGCAAGCAGGACATCAAGGACGCCAGAGCTGCCATCGCCCGCCTCTAGAGCACCGCTGGCATGGCTGGCTCAGGTGAAGCGCCCTGGCGATGACCAGGGTGGCGACGATCAGGCGCGGGGCTTGATCAACTGCAGCACCTGGGGGCCGACACTGCCGGCACGGCGCTCGCAATCAAGACCCTTGAGAATCTCGCGGGCGGCGGTTTCGAGATCACCGGCCAGAGCTGCGGCTTCCGCCGCCCTGGCATGGGCCTCGGCCTGACGCTGCAGATCGGAGCGTTGCGGCTCCGGACGTGCTGATTCGGAGCGCTGCGACCTGAGCCGCGGCATCTCAGGCCGCGGTGGCTGAGAGCGGTGACTACCGACCACTGACTGACCGATCGGTTGCATGTGCTGAACGCGGGCGGTTAACGCTTGGCTGAAACACCGCAGAATGCAACGGCATCAACCATTGCAATCGTAGACGGCGACGTCGTGGCGGATTCACCTGTAACAGGATCCACACGCAGGAGGTCTTCCGCCGGTGAACGTGCAGAGGGCGCTGCACTGGCCGACCAGCAGTTCAGCATGCACAGACGAAGCGGGTTGCTCAGGTGCCCGGCTCTTCGCGGTTGCCACCGAGATCGGCGATCTGCTGACGCAGCTGCTGCGCACGCAGGGAATCACCACGGGTGATAGCAACAGCCAAAGCAAATTCCAGCTTCTCCAGCTGATGGCCGCTCTCGCTGTACGCCCGTGACGGCTTGCCTATGGCGGCAGAGCTGTAGGCGGAGAGTTCGATTCTGCAGGCGATCTCGCTGTGGGGGCGGGGGCGACCGGTAGGAGCGGGTCGATGGCTGTTGGAATTGGCCATGGTTCGCTTTCTTCCGATTGTGGCACCGCCCGCCCGACTCATGCCGCCTCGGCCTGGTCGGAATCAGCATCCGCCCACGCAGGCTGATCCTGACCTGAGGGAGCGGGCTGATCCGTCTCCGCCAGCAGACTGCGGCAATCAGCAAGCAGCACGGCCACCTGATCCAGACGACGCACCTCCTCGGCATCGGGCTCCTCAGGCATCGCCAGACGATCGAGCTGCATGCCGATGGCCTCCAGGCGCTGCTCGAGCTTCACCAGGCGCTGCGACAGCGCGGCGACGGTCTGGGCGAGATCCTCGGTGGTGCGCGTGATCCGGAAGGACACCGATTCGCCGGCCATGGCCTGCAAGCAACTGCCAACGATCACACCACAGGGCCGGCAGGTTCTCAAGCCCTCAGGCTGCAGGGCCCATCAGACTGGCCGTCTCTGTGCAGCCCCAGCCACGATGGCACCCGCCCTCAACCTGATCGCCTACCTGCTGGCGGGGCTGGGTGGCGGACTGCTGGCCCTGCGTACCGGCATACCAGCAGCACCCTTGGCCGGTGCTCTGCTCGGAGCCGGTCTCCTGAGTATGAGCGGGCGACTGGAGACAGCCGAATGGCCCACAGGCAGCCGCACGCTGCTCGAAATTGCCATCGGCACCGTGATCGGCACCGGCCTGACGGCCACGGCGCTCAACGACCTGCGCCAACTGTGGCGCCCGGCTCTGGTAATCACCCTCAGCCTGGTGCTCACCGGCCTGATAGTGGGTCTGGGCTGCAGCCGCATGCTGGGGGTGGATCCGGTGGTGGCACTGCTCGGGGCCGCACCGGGTGGCATCAGCGGCATGAGCCTGGTGGGGGCGGAGTTCGGTGTGGGAGCGGCGGTGGCCAGCCTGCATGCCGTGCGTCTGATCACGGTGCTGCTGGTGCTGCCGATCACCGTGCGGCTGGTGCTAGGCCATCAGACTCCGCCCCCTGGCTAGGCGCGCCAGGATCGATACGGTGACCTCACCGCTTCAGCTCTGGATCCGATGTTTCGCTATCGATTGCTTCATCCACGCCTGCGGCGACTGAGCACAGGCCTCACGCTGGCCCTGCTGTCCTGGAGCGGGCTCGGCCTGAGCAGCGCGCGGGCCCAGGAACAGATCAGCCAGGCCGCCACCATCACCGGCCCCGGCGGCAAAGGAGCCCAGGTGTACTGCTTCATGCGGGCTGCGGGCAACAGCCATGACGTGAGCTGGCTGGCGGCCTATGCCCTGATCAAGCGCCAGAGCGCCAGCATGTTCAAGACATCACCGGAGCATGCCGCCGTGATGATCACCGAGGCCGTGGTGCAGAACCCGGGCAGCTATCCCGACTGCGGCAAATACCTCGGCAGCCTGTTTGAAAAGGCGGCCAGCCGCGACAGTGCCGCGGCTGCAGCCGCGGCCGCACGGGAGACCACGCCGCCCCCCAGCCGGGCCGGCAACTGATGGCAGCGCGGCACCTGCGCCACGCCGTTCGCAGCTCCCCACGGCTGTGCGGTTTCGGCCTGAGCCTGCTGCTGGTCGGCTGCGGCGGGGATCCAACCACCGGCCAGGCGGATCTCGGTCCGCGCCGTGATGCCTGCCTTCAGGACGTGACGATCAACGGCCTCGACCAGGCGATTCAACGCTGCGACGCCGTGATTGCCGCCCATCCGCGCCATCCCCAGCCACGCCATGAGCGGGCCCTGCTGCTGAGCCTGGCCGGCCGGAGCGAGGCCGCCTGCCGCGACAGCCTGGCAGCGGCCAGGCTTCTGGCACAACAGCCACAACGGCCGGCTGCCGATCCAACACTGGTGGAGGGGATCGCGCTGCGGCAGCGGAGCTGCCTGGCCTGGCAGCGCAGTGAGGCCAGGCGGCTCACCACTCCGCCAACAGGCGACGCACCATCCGGGGCAGGGCCTGCCGCTCAAGGGCGGTAGTGCGCCGATGCAGCAGCAGGGCGATGCGCTCCGCCTTGCTGGCGATCAAGGCATCCACCAGGTGATCCGCCACACCGAGCTGCAACCAGTGGCACTGCAGCGCCGCCTGCGAGCCGATGCGATGGCAGCGGTCCTCAGCCTGCTCGGCATCGCCGGGGGTCCAGGGGCGCTCCAACAGCACCACATGGCGGGCACGCTGAAGATTGAAACCAAGGCCGCCGGCGCCATAGGTGCTGATCAGCAAGGCATGGTCACCGGCCTGAAAGCGATCAACAAGGACCTGGCGCTGGGGCGGCCGCAGGCGACCCGTGAGCAATGCACCGCCTAAACGGGCCTGCAGCAGTTCGGCGGAGGCCACGAACGCCGTGAACACCACCACCGGCTCACCGCGGCTCAGCAACGCGGCGATCAGGGCTGCGGCTGCCGGCAGTTTGTACTCCGCCGCGATCTGGCGCAGGGCGGTGAAGACCGCCAGGGCCTCGGCATCACGCCGAACCACCCCGGCAACAGCGCGGCGTCGGTAATCGTCGACCACACACTGCAGGCGGTGCTGAAAGCCAAGCCCCTCAGCCTCCGAGAGCACCACAGGCAACAAATGGCGCTGCTTGGGGGGCAGATCCAGGCAATCCGCTTTGCGGCGGTGCAGCAGCAGCGGGCGGGTGAGGCGTTGAAGTTCCGGCAGATTGGTGGCTCCCACGGCCTGCCAGCGGCGCACGCCACCGCTCTCGCTCCAGTGACCCTGGCAGTAACGCTCCTCAAAAGCGCGTTGATCGCGCGCCAGGGGATGACCGATCGCCGCCAGCAGCGGAAACAGCTGCGCCGGCCGACCATTCTTCATCGGCGTACCGCTCAGCAGCCAGGCCACCCGCAGACGTGGATGACGGGCCAGGCGCAGGAACGCCTGACTGCGGGCGGCACCAAGGTTCTGGGCGTAATGGGCCTCATCGGCAATCAGCACCGTGCCCGCCGGCGGCAGCTCCACCGGCAACCTGGCCCAGCTGAGCAGGCTGATCCGCAACTCCAGGGCTGCCGCCTCGCGGCGCCAATGGGCGTGCAAACCAGCCGGGGCGATCACCACGATCCGGCACGCGGCGGCCCGCACCATCGCCCGGGCCGCCACCAGGGCGCTGAGGGTCTTACCAAGGCCCATCGCATCCGCGAGCACGGCGCCGCGGCGGGCCAGCAGCCAGCGCACGGCCGCCCGCTGATGGGCGAACAGGCAACGACCGTCCGGAAGAGGCTGATCGAGCTCAGCGGCCTGCACCAGCTGGCGATGGGGTGGCAGAGGCGGCAGTGGGTGGTCCAACCAGCTGAGCCACTGGCTCAGTTCAGGATCCAGGCTGAAGCGAGCAGCGAAGTCGCGCCGCAACACCGCCGCTGCCTCCAGGGGGAACACCCAGCAGCTGCGACGCGACTGCCAGACCCCCCGCGGCCGCACAGCTCGCAGCTGCGCCTGGGTGACGGGATCGAACGGCAGCACCACCTCGATGCCGCCGGCCGGACCAAGGCGCATCAGACAGCGGCTGACGGAGGGAGGACGGAAGCCGACGGGAGAGGGCAGGGGCGGGGAGCGGCGGCGCGCCGGCCTCACACACAGCTCCCAATTTAGCCGGCGACGAGGCGAAAGCAACGGCCCAAATCAACCCAGAAAAGTGCATCCTTCGACACATTGACAATCCAGGCTCTACGGGCAGACTCCAGCCAACCGAGCCGATCGGATGCACGCGAGGGATGCTGTTTTCCTTGAGGATCTGTGTCCAAAACTTCGCGCCAGACGTTGGAGGCAATCCCTCCACTCATTCACCAACAAAACCTGCATTTATTGCGGCAGGCCATCTGAATCCATTGATCACCTTTTGCCGCAAAGCCGCGGCGGCCTGAGTGTGACCGAGAATTGTGTACCGGCATGCCTGGCCTGCAACGGTCACAAGAGCGATGCCGACGCCTTCGACTGGTACCGGCGTCAGCGGTTCTACGACCCACGCCGCGCCATGGCGATCCGGGCCTGGATGGATGGCGACCTCCGCTTGGCGATGCGGCTGCTGCAATGGGCCAACCCGATCAGAGCAACAGCCCCGGCGCGAGCACTCCCCATGGCCCCAAGCAGCGATCCAGCGCTACCGACACAACCGCTCTGGCAGCCGGCGTGAGCGACACGGTCACCAGACGCGGCAGGCGGCCGTGCCGTTGTGCCGCTCACAGATATCAGCCTGAGCAATGGGCTGCTCAGGGGCGAACAGAACGGCCGCCAACACCAGTGCGATCACAATCACGACAGCCTGGAGCCCGGCCCCGGCCAGAACGACCGGTCGGCGGCTCGCTCGGGGCAAGCGCGCCAGGGATCGGGCCGCCGATGGGCGGAGCGGAGCCAGGGGAGTAGAGAAACAGGACGCGGTCACCGGATCGACTGCGGAATAATACAGGTGTACTCATGACTTCCTGGGCTGTCAACCCGGATGCACGTGTTCTCGTGATCGGCGGCGGTTACACAGGGCAGCGCTTCGCCGCCGCTGCCGCTGCCCGGGGGTCGAGGGTGTGGCTCACCCGCCGCGGCGAAGCTGGCTCCTCAGCGCCCGGGGCTGCGACAAAGCCCGGCGACCTGGAGTGGCTCCGCTTTGATCCGGCCAACGGCCATCCGCTCACAGCCCTGCCGGAGGGAATCAGCCACGTGCTGGTGACACTGCCCAGCGGCAGCGACGGCAGCGATGCAGCCCTCGATCAGCTGCTGCCGGCCCTGCGGCAGCAACCGCTGCACTGGCTCGGCTACCTCTCCACGACCGGCGTCTACGGGAACAGCCGTGGGGGCTGGGTCGACGAGACCAGCCCCACCGCACCGACCCTGCCGCGCAGCCAGGCGCGCCTGCGCTGTGAGCAGCGCTGGCTGACCAGCGGTCTGCCGGTGATGAGCTTCCGCCTGCCGGCGATCTACGGCCCCGGCCGCTGCCCGTTCCAGCAGCTGCAGCAGGGCACCGCCCGCCTGGTGCACAAGCCCGGCCAGGTGTTCTGCCGCATTCATGTCGACGACATCATCGGTGCCCTGCTGCATGGAATGGCTCTGCCACCATCAGTCCGACCAACCGTGCTGAATGTCAGCGACGACGCCCCCTGCCCCTCCAGCGAGACCCTCAGCTATGCCGCCCATCTGCTGGGCTGCAAGCTGCCACCGCTGCAGTGCTTCGAGGCGATCGCCGACAGCATGAGCCCGATGGCCCTCAGCTTCTGGGCTGAGAACCGCCGCGTCAGCAACCGGCTGCTCTGCGACGAGCTGGGCTACCGCCTGCGTTATCCCAGCTACCGGGAGGGCTTCGCCGCCTCCCTGGCGGAGGAGCGATGGCTGACGGGAGGGGGCGCAGGGGCAGCAGCCACAACGGGCCGTGATGGAATGACAACGACTTAGGTGCCGTTCCGCTCAGTGGCGGGACGGTCAGGATCGGGCACGAATGGCGTGCCGGCATCGTGAAGCAAACGATCCCAGCGCAATTCCACCCAGCCGTTGCGCACCCCTGTCACGAGCCCCAGGCTGAGTCCCGCCAGCAGCAACCAGCGCAGCATGCCCTCCCCGGCCAGCGAACCCAACCCTAAGGGCAGCCGCCTGGCCATCGCCCTCGGTGATCCGGCCGGGATCGGTGCTGAAGTGGTGCTCAAGGCGCTGGGCCAATGGCCAACGCATCAACCGGCGCCGCTGCTGGTGGGCTGTCGTCGCTGGCTGGAGCAGAGCTATGCCGCCCTGCGACCGCGCTGCGCCGAACCTCTCGCTGATCCAGCCGCGCTAGACCTGCTGGACCTGCCGTTGGAGGGAAGCATCCAACCCGGCAAAGCCGGGGCTGCCAGCGGCGATGCCAGCTTCCATTGGCTGACGCAGGCGGTGGCCGCCGTCCAGAACGGTCGCTGCCACGCACTGGTGACGGCACCGATCGCCAAGCACGCCTGGCATGCAGCCGGACACCACTATCCGGGTCAGACCGAACGCCTGGCGGAGCTCAGCGGTGTGGCGGAGGCGTCGATGCTGTTCACCGCCCGCTCACCCCACAGCGGCTGGCGGCTGAACACGCTGCTGGCCACCACCCACATCCCATTGGCGGCGGTGCCGGCGAGCCTGGGATCCGAGCGACTGGTCGCCAAGCTGGAGGTGCTGTTCCAGTTCTGCCGACGCTTCCGGGAGGATCCGCGGCTGGTGGTGGCCGGGCTGAATCCCCATGCCGGCGAGTCGGGGAAGCTGGGCCGCGAGGAACTGGACTGGATCATCCCCACCCTGGACAGCTGGCAGCAGCGACACCCGCAGGTTGAGCTGATCGGACCATTGCCACCGGACACCTGCTGGCTGGAGGCAGGGCGGGCTTGGAGCGGTGTCGACAACAGCCGGGCCGGTGATGGTTATCTGGCGCTTTATCACGACCAAGGGCTAATCCCGGTGAAGCTGCTGGCCTTCGACCAGGCGGTGAATACCAGCCTGGGGCTGCCCTTTCTGCGGACCTCACCCGACCACGGCACGGGCTTTGAGATCGCCGGCATGGGTATCGCCCGGGCCGAGAGCATGACCGCTGCACTGCAGACAGCCCTGGAGCTGGGCTGAAGGCAACGACTGCAAATGCCGGGCGGTGCGCCGGAACCAGCGGCACTCAGCCGGGCTTGACCCGCATCAACACCTGTCCGAACTCGACGGGCGTGCCATTTTCCACAAGGATTTCCACCACCTCGCCACTCACCTCGGCCTCAAGCTCATTCATGAGCTTCATCGCCTCAAGGATGCAGACGGTCTGACCGACACTGATGCGGGTACCCAGCTCCACGAAGGAGGGCTCACCAGGCGCAGGGGCTCGATAGAAGGTCGCCACCATCGGCGCCGTGATCTCCACCAGATCACCCCGGACGGCCGGTGCAGCCGGCGGCGCCACCGAGGGCGTGACGGGGAGGGGGGCAGACGGGACAGATGCGGCAACCGCTGGAGCCGCATGCATCACCACGGGCGATTGAGCCGCCGGCAAGTTGCGACGCAATTCCAGGCGAAAGTCGTCGCCTTCGAGCTTGAGCTCCTGAATGTCGCTGTCGCCAAGCAGGCTGATCAGCTCGCGCAGCTGTTGATGATCGAGTTGCATGGCAATCAGTTCTCCCGGCCGAGGTAGCTGTCGGTGCGGGTATCGATCTTGATCTTCTCGCCGATCGACAGGAACAGGGGCACCATCACCTGAGCACCGGTCTCGACGATGGCCGGCTTGGTACCGCCGGTGGCGGTGTCGCCCTTGACACCTGGGTCAGTCTGGGTGATCTCCAGCACCACGGAGTTTGGCAGTTCCACCTCAAGGGGCTTGCCGTTCCAATAGACGACGTTCACTTCCATGCCCTCCTTGAGGTACTTGCGCTGATCGCCGATCTGCTTGGCGGTCAGGCGGGTCTCCTCGTAGGAGGCCATGTCCATGAAGACGTAGTCGTCGCCCTCCATGTAGGTGTGCTGGAGCACGGCCTTCTCCAGCTGCGCCTGGGGCACTGTCTCGCCAGCCCGGAAGGTTTTCTCAACGACATTGCCGCTCTGGACGGCCTTGAGCTTGGTGCGCACGAAAGCCGATCCCTTGCCGGGCTTCACGTGCAGGAACTCGACGACGCGCCAGACCTGGCCATCGAGCTCAATCGTTGTGCCGGTACGAAAGTCGTTGCTCGAGATCATTCCGGCAGAACGGTTCAGGGCGGATTGTACGGCTGTGCCAGAGTCCGGGCAGAAACAAGGCTGCAGCATGGATCCGGCCCGCTCCGGCGACCGTCACCCCCGCACCACCGGCCGCCGCCGGCCCCTGGCGGGGCTGCTGCTGGCGGGTCTGCTGCTGGCCTTGAGCCTGTTCAGCACGCCGGCCGGTGCCCGGGCGGCCCTGCCACCAGGCAACGCCGTCACCGATCCGGCGGCGATCCTGCGCGATGCCCTGCCGATCGATCAACCCGATCTGCAGGAACTGCAGCACCGCCTGGAGAGCACCAGCGACGACCTGCGCGCCAAGCGCTGGAGCGCCCTGAGCGGCACCGTGCGCCGCAGCCAGACCCTGCTGAACACCCGCCGCGCCCCGATCCTGGCCGGCCTGCCGGCAGCGGAACAGAGCGCGGGTGCCACGCTGCTGGAGCAGCTTGAACAGCAGCTGCAGACCCTGAGCGAATCGGCCGACCGCAGCGACCGCGATGCCTTCCTGGCGGACCGCCGCGCCGCTCTGGACACGGTGGGCGACCTGGAGGCCCTGGTGGTGGGGGATGTGGGCTTCGCGATCCCGGCCCAGTTCGATGCCCTGCCGCGGCTGCTGGGCCGTGCCACCGTTGAGATCGACACCAGCAAAGGACGCCTCACCGCCGTGGTGGACGGCTACAACGCGCCGCTGACGGCCGGCGCCTTCGTGGATCTGGTCCAGAAAGGCTTCTATGACGGCCTGCCCTTCACCCGCGCCGAGGACTTCTACGTGCTGCAGACCGGCGATCCCAAGGGTCCGGAAAGCGGCTACATCGATCCCACGACCAAGAGCGAGCGCACCGTGCCGCTGGAGATCCGCGTGCCCGGCGAAGAGGCCCCCTTCTACAACCAGACCTTCGAAGACCTGGGCATGTTCAAGGCCACGCCGGTCCTGCCCTTCGCCACCCTCGGCACCCTCGGCTGGGCTCACTCCGACGAAGCGCTCGACGACGGATCGTCGCAGTTCTTCTTCTTCCTCTACGAAGCGGAGCTCACCCCCGCCGGCCTCAACCTGGTGGATGGGCGCTACAGCGCCTTCGGCTATGTGGTGGACGGCTTCGACGTGCTCGAAGAACTGGGCGTGGACGACCGCATCGAGAAAGCCCGCGTGATCGCCGGGGGCGACAACCTCCAACCGCACGCCTGATCCCCGCTCCGCGCCCATGCCCGCATCGCCGCCACCGCTGCTGCGCGACCTGGGTGAATGGGAGCTGCTGCAGCGCCTGGCGGCTTACGCCCCGCCAGGCCAGCTTGATGACGACGCCGCCCTGCTGTGCGAGCGCGATGGGCGCACCCTGGTGGTGAACACCGACGTACTGGTGGAGGGTGTGCACTTCAGCGATGCCACCATGGGCCCTGCGGACCTGGGCTGGCGAGCCGCCGCAGCTAACCTTTCCGATCTTGCAGCGATGGGCTGCCGGCAGGTGGTGGGCCTGACCGTGGGGCTGGTGGCCCCCGGCGACACGCCGTGGCCCTGGGTGGACGGCGTGTACACGGGGCTGAGCGAGGCGCTCGGCCGCTATGGCGGTGTGCTGTTGGGAGGCGACTGCAGCAGCGGCGGCCAGCGGCTCCTGGCGATCACCGCCCTCGGTCATCTCGGGCCCGGGCCGATCCGCCGGGGCGATGGTCGCCCTGGTGATGCGCTGCTCAGTACGGGGCCCCATGGCCTCAGCCGTCTCGGGTTGGCGCTGCTGCAGGAACGGCCAGCGCCAACCCGCGCCGACCTGGCGCCAGCCCTGGCGGAACGGGCCGTGAACGCCCACCGCAGGCCGCTGCCGCGGCTGGATGCGGTAGCGGCCCTGGCGGCCAGCCAACCAGCGCAGGGCCCCTGGCGGGTGGGCGGCACCGACAGCAGCGACGGACTGCTGGCGGCGGTGACGGCCATCGCCCGCGCCAGCGGCTGCCAGGCCAGGCTGCGACGCGGAGCACTGCCCCTGGATGCCGCCATGGCGGGGCTGCCCGAGGCGCAGGGCTGGTGCCTGAGCGGCGGCGAGGATTTCGAGCTGGTGCTGGCTCTGGAGCCCACCTGGGCGAGGGCCCTGGTGGCGGCACTGCCGGGAGCCAGCCTGATCGGCGAGCTCAGGGCCTCCGGCAGCGGAACCTGTGGCTCGGCGCCGAAGACCACGGTGTTCTGGCAGGAGAGCGGCGAACCGATCGGTGACAGCGAAGGTTGGTGTCACTTCCGGCGCTGAGGCCGTCAGCCCGCCAACAGCGACAAGCACTTCCACAGCATGAAAAAGCCGCCCCGAAGAGCGGCCTTGGCGAAGCAGCCTGCAGCACCAGCCGGTGCTGCAACAGGGCTCAGCTCACTTCCAGTTCTTGGCCACGATCTCGGCCAGGTCAACCACGCGCTGGCTATAGCCCCACTCGTTGTCGTACCAGCAGACGATCTTCACCATGTTGCCGCCCATCACGAGGGTGAGGTCGGCATCAACGATGGTGCTCTCATCGGTACCAGCGTGGTCGCTGGACACCAGGGGCAGATCGCAGTACTTGATGATGCCCTTCATGCCGTTCTCGGAGGCGGCCTTGAGCACGGCATTCACCTCTTCGGCGCTGGTGTCACGGCCCACCTCGAACACCATGTCGCACACCGACACGTTGGGGGTGGGGACGCGCAGGGCGATACCGCTCAGCTTGCCCTTGACCTCGGGGTACACCAAGGCGACGGCCTTGGCGGCGCCGGTGCTGGTGGGCACAATGTTGACGGCGGCGGCGCGGGCACGACGCAGGTCGCGGTGGGCGGCATCCAGGATGCGCTGATCACCCGTGTAGCTGTGGGTGGTGGTCATCGTGCCCTTGACGATGCCGAAGGCCTGATCGATCGTTTTCACGATCGGCGCCATGCAATTGGTGGTGCAGCTGGCGTTGGACAGAATGTCCCACTCCTCGTGGCGGTATTGGTCAGCGTTGACGCCCACAACGAAGGTGCCGACCTTCGCACCCTTGCCGGGGGCCGTGAGAATCACCTTCTTGGCACCGGATTCGAAGTGCTTGCTGGCGCCGACGTCATCGTTGAACACGCCGGTGGACTCGATCACCAGATCAACACCCCACTCTTTCCAAGGAAGGTTGGCGGGATTGCGGTCGTAGAAAGTCTTGATCGTCTTGCCATTGATGACGATCGTGTCCGCAGTGGTGCTGACCTCCGCATTGCGCAGGGGGCCGAGCATCGAGTCGTACTTGAGCAGGTGGGCGTTGGTATTGGTATCGCCCGAACCGTTGATCCCCACCACTTCGATGCCGGTGTTGGCTCCCCGGCTCAGCCAGCAGCGCATGAAGTTGCGACCGATGCGGCCGAATCCGTTGATCGCAACCTTCAGAGTCATGGCGACAGGCGGGGAAACCCGCTGGCAGAGGGGATTTGGCAGCCGATCATACAGAGGTCAAGCGTTGTCCCCATCTGGGGACAGCGCCGCGACCGGACACCCGATTGAGCTCGGCGGTGCCTGCGACCCACTGGCCAGAAGGGCAAGACAATCGGAACGTCCCGGATTAGCGTCAGTCCAGGCTTGGATACCGCCCTTGGCCCAACAGCTCGATCGCCGTCAACCCCTCCATTTCATCGGAGTCGGCGGGATCGGCATGTCGGCCATCGCCGGGATCCTGGCGGACCGGGGCCACGCCGTGAGCGGCTCTGACCCTCGCGACAACGCGGTTCTCCAGGATCTGCGCCGCCGGGGGGTCCGCGTGTTCCGCGAGCAGAGCGCATCCACCATCGATGCGATCCGCAGCGGCACCTCCGTGGCGCCGCGGGTGGTGGTGAGTTCGGCGGTGCCTGCGGACAACAGCGAACTGCTGGAGGCGCGCCGGGCCGGGCTGGAGATCCTGCACCGCTCGGATGTGCTGGCTGCGCTGATCGCCGGCCAGGAGTCGGTGGCCATAGCCGGCAGCCACGGCAAAACCACCACCAGCACCCTGGTGGCCAGCCTGCTGCACGCAACGGACAACGACCCCACCGCCGTGATCGGCGGCATCGTGCCCGCCTTCGCCAGCAACGGTCGCAACGGCAGGGGCCGGTTGCTGGTGGCCGAAGCCGACGAATCCGATGGCTCGCTCGTGAAGTTCCAAGCGGCGCTGGGGGTGATCACCAATCTGGAGCTCGACCACACCGATCACTACCCGAATCTCGACGCCCTGATCGCCACCCTGCAGCGTTTCGGCCGCGGCTGCAGGCAGCTGCTGGCCAACCGCGACTGCCCGATCCTGCGCCAGCACTTCCAGGCCAGCCACTGGTGGTCCACCGCCAGCGCCGACGGCGTGGACTTCGCGGCCATCGCCGATGAACTCAGCGGCGACAGCACTCTCGCCACCTTCCACGAGCAGGGCCGGCCCGTGGGCCAGTTCCGCCTGCCGCTGCCCGGCCTCCACAACCTCAGCAACGCCGCCGCCGCCATGGCGGTCTGCCGGTTGCACGGGGTGTCGTTCGCCGAGCTGCGACGGGCGGTGGAGCGCCTGCAGGCCCCCGGTCGCCGCTTTGACTTCCGCGGCGACTGGAACGGCCGGCTGGTGGTGGACGACTACGCCCACCACCCAAGCGAGGTGGACGCCACCCTGGCGATGGCACGACTGATGGTGAGCAGCGGCCGCAGCCCCCTGCCGACGCCGCCGCAGCGGCTTCTTGCGGTGTTCCAGCCACATCGCTACAGCCGCACCGCCGAGTTCCTTGAACCGTTCGCCCGCGCCCTCAGCCAGGCGGATGCCGTGCTGCTGGCCCCGCTTTACAGCGCCGGTGAGGCGCCGCTGCCGGGTCTGTCCAGCGAGACCCTGGCCGCTGCCATTCGGCAGTACAGGCCAGGACTGTCCGTGGAGGTGAGCAGCAGCCTCGATGAGCTGGCCGATGCGGTGGCTCTGCGGAGTCGCCCCGGCGATCTGGTGCTGGCAATGGGGGCCGGGGATGTGAACGGGCTCTGGCACCGGCTGCAACAGCGGGATGATCCCGCTGCCCTGCCGCTGGCTGCCTGAGAGGCCATGGGCAGTCGTCAGCCCCCGCCGGGTCTGCGCCGGGCCATCGGCCTGGCTGAATACACCACCTGGAAGGTGGGCGGTCCTGCCGAGTGGTTCGCCGAACCGGACAGCAGCGAGCAGCTGTGCGAGCTCCTGGCCTGGGCCCGGGCGACAGGCCTCGAAAGCCGGGTGATTGGAGCGGGTTCGAACCTGCTGGTGAGCGATGCCGGCCTGGCGGGGCTCACCGTGTGCAACCGCAGGCTGCAGGGGGCCGATCTCGACGGCGGCAGCGGCGTGATCGAAGCCCGCGCCGGTGAGCCGATTCCCACGCTGGCCCGGCGGGCGGCGCGAGCCGGACTGGCCGGCCTGGAGTGGTCGGTGGGGATCCCGGGCACCGTCGGCGGCGCTGTGGTGATGAACGCCGGCGCCCAGGGCGGCTGCACCGCCGAGGTGCTGGAGAGCGTCACCGTGGTGGATCCGCGGCAGCCGGAGCGCCCCTTCAGCCTGGCGGCCAGCGAACTCGACTTCACCTATCGCCACAGCCGCCTGCAGCAGGAGCCCTTGGTGGTGCTGAGCGCCCGCTTTCGGTTGCAGCCAGGCCAGGAGCCTGCGGCAGTGAGCCGCCGCACCAGCGTCAACCTGCACAGCCGCACCAGCAGCCAGCCCTATCAGCAACCCAGCTGCGGCAGTGTCTTCCGCAACCCGGAACCGCAGAAAGCCGGCCAACTGATCGAAGGCCTCGGTCTGAAGGGCCTGAGCATCGGCGGCGCCCAGGTTTCGCCGATCCATGCCAATTTCATCGTCAATACCGGCGGCGCCAGCGCCAGCGAGATCGACCGGCTGATCGCTGCGGTGCAGGCCCGGGTGCAGGCCGCCCATGGCATCGTCCTGCACCCGGAAGTGATGCGTCTCGGACCGTTCGAGGCCATCGCTCTGGCCGCCTGACGCCCCAGCGCCGGGGCGGACGCCGGCCACCGGCGCGGCGTAACCTGCCGCCAATCCACCGTTAGGCGTCACCCATGGCCGGTTTCGGACTGCCCAACTTCGGCCAGCTCACCGAAGCATTCAAGAAGGCCCAGCAGATCCAGCAGGATGCCGCCCGGCTGCAGGAGGAGCTGGATTCGATGGAGCTGGAGGGTCAGAGCAGCTGCGGGCGCGCCAGCGTCTGGCTGTCCGGCAATCAACAACCCCTGAGGGTGCGCCTGGCACCCGAGCTGCTGGCGGAGGGTTCGGCCAGCACCGAGGCGGCCACCCTGGAAGCACTCAGGGCTGCCTACGAAACCTCCACCGGCACGATGAAAGAGCGGATGGAAGAGCTCACCGGCGGACTCAATCTGAACCTGCCCGGGCTGGGCTGAGGCCCACCGGCCAGACGACTCTCAAAGCAGGCCAACAGAGCCATACTGACAACCAGACACTGTTAGTCCGGTGGCGGCGGATGACCAGACAGACGGCGGGACTGGCGAACCTCCAGGCAGGCCTTGA
>Ga0129333_10001484_pt1 | contig 21259 bp, 40 predicted proteins | sample CPB6_08_DNA_FD_94474 | JGI IMG/M metagenome (GOLD analysis project Ga0129333, IMG submission 94474) | Freshwater to marine salinity gradient microbial communities from Chesapeake Bay, USA - CPBay_Sum_0.6_0.8_DNA | ecosystem: Environmental > Aquatic > Marine > Coastal | place: USA: Chesapeake... | reverse complement strand
GGATTTCACATAGAATGTGAAGCTGTAGCACTGGGTATCAATCCGTCTAATAATCTTCCCAATATCTTTAGATTTATTGCCGAGACGCTGAAGAGCAACTTAAATCTCAAGTGCCTAGACTTCAGCGTTTATGATCCAAGAAGAATGTGGCGACTTCCTGGTAGCAAGCATCAAAGTACTGGCCTATATAAAACTCTTTTGCCAAAAGATATATTATATTCCGAAAAGGATGACCTTATAACTTATTGCTCAGTAGAAAGAGATAATACAGTTAAAGAGCAGCAGTTCAATGCAAAAGCAAATGAGTGGTTTCGCAACTTTACATATGAGCTAGAGATAGAAAAAGAAAGATCTAAAAATTTCATAGAATACTTTAGCAAACATGGCTCATCCGCTTTTAAAGATATTGAGCAAAAGGATAAGGTATTTACTCCTAAAAAGTTATTAGAAAGCTGTTCTGCAATTAAAAGATTATGGCAACAAGCTATCGATAATAAATTTTTAGAGCATGAGGCAAGACTATTTTTGTGTTCTATACTTACTTATACACCAGAATCAATAGAGTTTTTGCACGGGATTCTTAGCAATTGTGATGACTATAATGTAGAAAAAACAAATAGTCACATCAATGATTGGGTTAAGAGAAGACAGTTAGGAATTGGCGGTAGACCGTACACATGTGAAAGAGCTAATTCCGTTGGTGTTGGTTGCGGAGAATGTTCTTTAGAAAAAAAGAATAGATGGGTTCAAGTTGGGGATAAATTTGTTGAAACCGATGAACCATCCTCTCCATCTCCAGTAAGATTTGCGTATATCTCACAATCTAAAGGAGGTGAAAATGTCAAATATTCAAAATCCAGATGATGTTATTGGCGTTTGTTCAGAATGTAAGTCTGATCAACCAGAAAGATATATGATCAATAGCCCATTCGCCCAAGAAGGTAAGCCAGTACCATGCAAGTATTGTGGTGGAATTGTTATAATAACTTATAGAGAAACAAGAGACCGTGCTCTAGATGATTCAGATAAAGGTAGAGGAATTTAGTGAAAAACTGGACTAACCTGCACAACCATACCATTTTTTCTATGCTAGATGGCCATGGAAGAGTTGAAGAGTATTTAGAAAGAGCTAAGTCTTTGGGCATGAGAGGACTTGCTACTACTGATCACGGCAATATACACTCGTGGCTAGACTTCTATGATGCAGGAAAAGCTGTTGGAGTAAAACCAATTTTAGGTTCTGAATTCTATCAAGCTAGAAAAACTAGATTTGATAAGGACGAAGAAGAAAGATCTGGTCCAGCAAAAAATGAGTGGGAACAAAGAGGACCATATCATATAACAATATTGGCTAAAAATAATATTGGCTATAACAATATAATTAAGATGTCCTCAAGATCATACCTTGAAGGTTATTATGTAAAGCCACGAATAGATCATGATTTAATATCTGAACATAGTGACGGCATCATTGTCCTTTCTGGTTGTCTTAATGGAGAAATTTCTCAAGCTCTTTTAAGAGATGATTTTTCTTTCGCATTGAAGTCTGCTCAAAAGATGCAAGACATTGTTGGAAGAGAAAACTATTTTATAGAAATTCAAAACCATGGTTTGTCAGAACAGCAAAAAATTACAAATCAGCTAATTGAAATAGCAGATAAAATTGGGGCTAAAATAGTTCCAACCGGTGACTGTCACTACGTGCATCAGCATGACGCTAGAGCTCATGACATAATGTTATGCGTTGCAACTAATGCAACGATAGATACTCCAAATAGATTCTCGTTTAGTGGAGAAGAATTCTATTTGCAGTCATATGATGAAATGAATAGTAGATTTAGCCATGAGTGGTTAAAAAATACTATGGATATATGTGACATGGTAGATGTAGATTTATCTTTTGGCAATATATATTTTCCTAATTTTCCAATACCAACACAAGAGCCATCTGTAGATTATTTTGAAAGACTTGCTTGGCAGGGTCTAAAGGAAAGATATGGTGACCCACTTCCTCAGCATATTATAGATAGAGCTATTTACGAAATAAGAGTCGTAAAAGAAATGGGCTTTCCCGAATACTTCCTAGTAGTCTCTGACTTGGTTAATTGGGCTAAAAATAATGACATTAGAGTTGGATGGGGAAGAGGTTCAGCCGCAGGAAGCGTATTATCATACGCATTTAATATTACTAATCTAGACCCAATTAAGTTTGGTCTAATGTTTGAGCGATTCCTAGTAGAAGGTCGTAAGTCAATGCCGGATATTGACTTAGACTTTGACGATAGACATAGAGACAAGGTTATTGAGTACGCAAGAAACAAGTATGGACATGATCATGTTGCACATATTTGTACATTCAACAAAACTGGCGCACGACAATCAATCAGAGATGCAGCAAGAGCCCTTGGTTATGATTTTTCTGGTGGAGATTCTGTAGCAAAACTAGTGCCTCCACCAGTTCTGGGTGTATCAAAAACCTTAACTGAATGTATGGACGTTGCGGAATTTAAATCTCTTTATGAAAAGGATAATAACGCAAAAGAAATAGTCGACGCTGCGTTTGGACTAGAGGGTTTGGTTAGACAGACTGGCATGCACGCTGCTGGAATTGTTATATCAAGAGACGCTCTAATAGAATACCTTCCTATTATGCAAAAGGGTGTAGACAATCCAATTATTACTCAGTGGGACATGGGTAGAGTTGAGCAATGCGGCCTATTAAAAATAGATTTCCTAGGATTAAGAAATCTAGGAGTAATTGATTCCTGTATTAAGTTAGTAAAAAAACACAGAGGTATAGACATAGATGTCAATGACATACCTATTACTGATGAGAAGACTTACGAAGAACTGTGTAAAGGAAATAGTGCTGGAGTATTCCAATTGGAATCTTCTGGCATGCGTCAATTGATGACGCAGCTTCAGCCAAAAAATATCCAAGACATTATGGCATTGATTTCTCTATACAGACCTGGTCCGATGGGATCTGGTATGGACAAAGAATATATTGACCGCAAACATGGTAGAAGTACCGTTAGGTATGAGCACCCTAAATTGGAAAAAGTACTCTCTCCATCCCTAGGAATCATGCTATATCAAGAGGATGTTCTTGGAGTAGCAAGAGAACTAGCTGGATTTACATCTGCTGAAGCTGATGATCTACGTAAGGTTATTGGTAAAAAGCTAATGGACAAAATAGCTAGCATGCGCAGTAAGTTTGTTGATGGCTGTGTTAAGTATTCTGAAATAGATGAACGTTTAGCGAACAAAATATTCTCTGATATTGAGTATTTCGGTGGATACGGATTTAACAGAGCACACGCCGCCAGCTACGCAATGATTAGTTATATTACCGCATACCTAAAGACGAATTATACAGTTGAATATATGGCAGCATTAATGTCTTCTGTAGTAGGAAATAAAGATAAGCAGTCTTTGTATCTAGCTGATTGTAGAAAGATGGGGGTAAATGTTCTGCCACCATCAATTAACTATTCGGGAATAGACTTTGAAGTTATTGATGATAATAAAATTATATTTGGACTATCAGCAATAAGTGGAATCGGTGATTCTATAGCTGAAAACATAGTTCAAGCTAGAGATAAAGAAAAACCATATTTAAATATATATGACTTCTTTAGAAGATGCGATCCAATTACTTTGAAAAAAAGCACAATAGAACACCTTGCCGCAGCCGGTGCCCTAGATGAGCTTTTCAGTAATTTTGAAGATATAGAATTAAACAGAATACAAGAAATTTCTATCTTAGAAAAAGAAAAAGAAGAACTTGGGATTTATGTTACAGATCATCCAGTTAATGGTGTTTGGGATATTCTATCTAAAAAAATTACGTGTGAGATAATTCAACTTTCAGAAATTCCAAGTGGTTCAAATGTTAAAGTTGGAGGAATAGTCACAGATATAAAGTCCCTTGTAACAAAGAAGGGGGCTAAAATGTACAAACTAATATTAGAAGACATCTCTTCTGATGTAGAGATAATAATATTTCCAAATTCAGCCAAGGCTTTATCTGAGTCATCAATAAAAAAGGGTGACATATTAATAATATCCGGCTCAATAAATAGGGAAAGTGAAGAAGAAAATTTAATTACAAAAATATTCTTCAACTCATATGAGACGGTAGACTCTAGGTTATTCTCTAGCGGTAAGGCAATGGTCTTTACTGTTAATCGAAATATTAGTCCATCAACTATATCTAAAATATATGATATAATAGAATCATCTAAAGGTGACAAGCCTGTATACATAGAAATGCAGGATGGGTCTCATAAATATATTTATAAATTTAACAAAAATACTAGTCTAAAAACTAAAAACATTATAGAAAATATACTAAAAATGGAGGATATCAATGTCTAGTGTAGGGCCAACTATAAACCCAGTTCAGAAATGGTGCTGGACTTTTTGTGCATCTTGCAATAGATGTCAAGACAAAGGCAGATACACAAAGTGTAATGATTGTAGTGGAAGATACGATCCAGACTTAAAAATTGCGGTTGACAACGATGATTTCTGCGACTGCAAAAATGGCGTACTACGCTGGAAAACTCAGCAAGGAAAACTAGTCATGACAAGATTTAAGTCTAATCCATTTAAGGGTCAAGTTAAATACGAAAGAAAAACAGAAGACGAAAGAGACTGGGACGCATATGTAAAAGACATGCGAGAAAAATTAGACGACCCAAACTGGAACCCAATTACTATATACGAGGAGTGAATATGTCATTACCAGCAGTTGTTCAAAAAGGAAATATAAAGCTAACAGAGTATTCTGATTCAACATATAATTATGAAGATAAACTATTTATTCAGTGTACATGTGTTGGGTTTTATTTAACGCAAAAAGATTTAAAAGATCTACATACAGTTGTAAGTTACTATTTAAACGCAGAGGATTATTCTGAGGTAGAAGTAACCGTAGGAGGTGAACATGTGGCCCTATGAAGAAAGTGATCATATGGAGATTGGCGAAACTGGCTGGATCCCAACTAAAAACGGATGCTTCGTTAACATGCACACTAAGCATACTATGGACGAAATGGGCAGAGAATTTGATGAGAATGGAAATCTTATATACGATCCATTAGAAGATGATTGAGGAATATTTTGAGTGTAGTTTTAATTAAAAATTATAATAATCTTACAGATTTAGAAAAATTAGCTTTAGTAGATTTTTCATACTCTAGAATAGACACATATAATCAGTGTCCAGCTAAATACTTTTATTCATATATATTAAAGGAGCCTAGACAGTTTAACGCTCCAGCCGTTCTCGGCAATATAGTGCACGCTGTATTAGAAAATATATTAGATAATGATAAGGTTTTAGATTTATCTGAATTAAAAGATGAGTATGACAAAAACATTCCTATTTGGGATCCGAATAGTTTAATACCATCTGACCTTATTTCGGTTGGTTCTGTAATTATAGATGAGTTCTATGATCAACATTCCGATAAGGAATTTCATATCTATGAAAAAGAAATGGCTTTCGATTTTATTATTGGAGTTTATAGAATCATAGGCTTCATAGATAGAGTAGATATTATAGGTGATCGTGTAAATATAACTGATTACAAAACTGGCAAATGGGAAGTCTCAGCAAAAGAGGTTCCAAACAATTTACAGCTAGGGATATATGCACTAGCGATGCACAATATATTTCCAGAAAAAGAAATATACGCAGAGCTTTATTATCTAAGATCAGGTAGAAAGAAGGGTCATCTTTTTTCTAAAGACGATATAGATAATGTAAAGACTAAGCTAATTAGTTCAATTAATAATATTATTGAAGACAAAAACTTCCTGCCAACCTCAAATGTCAGAGCATGTAGCTATTGTGATCACGCAGCTTCTGGCGCTTGTGGAACAGGTGTTTTTAGAAATAAGAACAATAGTTTTAGATAAAGAAAAAGGACCGGTTTCCCGGTCCAATTTCTTTAAGTATCAGTAGAAAGAATCAGAAATTCTGAACTGGATTCTTTTCGGCAGAAAGCCAAAGATCAAAATCCTCGAACTCAGTAACCATCTTAACCGCTGTTCCATGGTCAAAGCCAAGATTAGAGGTTAGATCGTCAATGATCTCTTCGTTGATGTTCTGATTGATGCTATTGATTATTGTTGTTAGTGTGTTCATGTCTTCTATTATACTGCCTTCCGTGTCTACTCACAACCTTTGTTGTGAATTTTCTTTTTTTTATTTTTTGGTGTATAATAAGATAATATATTTTTCAGGTATAAAGGATATCACAATGGAAGCACATGTTGTCAAGCCAGAAGACTTTTTTTTGGAAAAATCTTCTTTGAAAAAACATCCAAACTTAAACAATATAAGAAATAAAAGTATTGAAAAAGAGATATTGGAAAACGACGCCATAATAGTCAGGAAAAAGGGTAACGCCTATCAATACACAAAAACTGGATACAGAGAAGACATTAAGATGAATGTTAGATCTAGTTGGGAAGCTAATTTTGTAAGAATATTAAATATCTACAAAATAGATTTTCAATTTGAGCCTACAGTTTTTTCTTTCCCAGTTAAAAGGGGAACAAAAGGTTACACTCCAGATTTTTTATTATCCAGAAACAATTTATGGATTGAAATTAAAGGTTATTTAGACGATAAAAGTAAGATAAAATTAAAAAGATTTAAAAGATATTACCCCGAGGAGTTTAAGAACCTAACATGCGTCATAAGCAAATATTCAAATGACGCTAAAAATTTTATGAAAGAAATAGAAGTACCATTTATAGTTTATTACGAAGACATAAGAGATTATTACAGTAGCTATATAGTTAACTGGGAAGGAAAGAGATGAGTAGTTATAAAGAGCAGTATTACGCACTAGAAGAAGAGGAAATGCAGAGGCTAATAGCTGAAACTAAAAAAGGTATTAGATCTTCTCAAGAAGAGATACTAAAAGTTTTTAGCAACTTTCTTACAAAATATATTTCTTTATTGTATTATGGAAAATATAACCTTTCCGACTATGACATAAGAAGGTTTATATCTTTATTTATTAAAGATCCTTTTGTGAGATTCTCGCTGATGAAAAACAAAGTAAATAACAATACAATGAAGGCCGTAAATGAAACTATGCGTGGCATACATTATATGACAAAGAGATATGGAGACGAAGAAGACATCAGGCAAACAGTCCATATGACATTCTTTCAGTGCATAAATAGATATGAAAGAAAAGATTCCGCTAAAGGGCCAATACCATTTAGTGGATTTTTGTACAGTTACTTTTTTTATTTACTAAAAAAGAATGTTGATACATTTTTAATAGATCAGTTGGGAAGAAAAACATTCCCACTTTTAGATGATGAAGCAACAAATGATGAAAGTGACGAGGATTATGTGGTAGGATTTAAGGCAGATCCAATAGAAATCAGCATGGAGCAAATGTTAGCGACTAATAAAATAGATCAGTTTTGGGTTCTTGGTGAAAAAACTCAATCACCATTTGATCAATTGACAGTTCAAGAAAGGCAGTTGCTAAAGTGGAGATACGTAGACGGAAAAAGATCCAGTCAAATATCTCAAACAATTAATGAGCATCCAAATACAATCAGAGAACATTTAACAAAGATTAAAGAAAAGGTAAAAAACATTATAAAAGAAGAGGATATAGAAGAATATTCTTTTTTGTTTAAAATGGAGAACAAATGATAGATCAGTCATTCTATAAACTGCAAGAACTTCTGAAAGACTTTCTTGGACCACAAATTCAAGAGGTGCTAGACGCATATGCAGACATGGAATCTAACTACAAATATTTTATAGAAATACCAGAAACCGATGTTATCGACTTGGGTATAGACAAGATAGCATCTCTAGTTGCCAGATCATCCAACGTTTATGGTAGAGCTTCTAGATTTGCTGGTATGGCAAGAGCCCAATATAAAATACTTGAAGCACGATATAAAAAAGTGTACAAGTATAATATGGTAGGAAAAAACGACGCAGAGCGAGAAGCAAACGCTATGAAAGCTGCAGAAGACGAATACTTGGCTTGGACGACTTGTGATGCAGTAGTAAGCCTTGCGGAGTCTATGGAGTCTGCTGCAAGAATAGCATCTGAATCTGCCAGAAAATTAATGGATAAGGTGCAGTCGATGCAGATAGCTGCCCTACGTGAAGATAAGGGTTCTTATCTTGATTCAGATTTCAGTACATATTAAAAAGGATATTATATGTTTATAGGTTACTATAAAAGTGTTAGTTCTTCTAAAGAATTCTATTCTAAAAAAAGAGAAGATCTAAATTTCCCAATGCAAGTTGAATATAAGGGAAATAGATATCTGTTAACTAAAACTATACAGGTATCGCCTAGAAATGAAGAACTTCTTAAAGAAGCGGCTGAAAAATTTGGAATAGAATATGACGTTAGAATTGACCAAGACACCATCTGATGAAGCAAAAGAGTATATAGAAAAATGGCTCTTTAATATTTTTGAACAGGATAGAGAACTCTATTCTAGACAAGAAATAGAAGACATGTTGCTAGATATATATTCTTTACTAAATAATAAATAACAGATTGGTATTACATACATGAATATAGAAGTTTTTTGTGATGGAGCTTCAAGAGGACAAGGTCAAAAAAAGTTTGGAGAGGCAGCTTGTTCTGCTGTCGTCTATAAAAATAGAAAAAAGATAGCACAATTTGCTAGAGGCTTAGGCCCTAGAACTAATAATGAAGCAGAGTATGAAGCTGTAATAGCCGGCCTCCTGATTTGTTCAATGGCAGATCTTGCTGATCCAATTATATATACTGATTCAGCTGTTGTAGCTAATCAGGTAAACGGTAAATGGAAGTGCAAAAATCCTACACTGATGCCGCTATTGATGACAATAGAAGAAATAAAAGATGAATTTAATTTCAGAGTTGTTCAAGTTAAGAGATCTTTCGTTTGGGAACCAGACGCATTGGCAAATGCATTTTTAGATGAATTAGAGCTAAGAAAAGAATACATGAACAAGAGTTAGATGATATAATAGTTGTCATGATTGATAAGAAAAAATTCTACCCAGATTACCCAATTATATTGGGATTAGCAGGGAAAGCTGCAACAGGTAAAACATCTGTTGCTGAAAGCATAGTTCCGAAAGCTCAAATCAATAAACCAGTTACGGATAATATTGCATGGGATCATATATTCTTTGCACTACCTTTATATGAACTGGCATCAATAAGAAAGAATAGCCTTGGGCAAAGACAAAAAGATAGACAATTATTTTCTATACATGAAGTAGTATATGATATTTATGGCAGAAATGCACTTGGCGCAATACCTTCATATGATGATTTTTGCAAATTAGTTAAGGATATATATAATCTTCCAATTGAGCCAGAAGGAATAAAGCCAAGATCTTTTCTCCAAAAAGCTGGGGATCTCTGCAGAGAGTATGACCCTCAGTGTTTTGCTAGATGGGCAATAATAAAAACATCACAAATGTTTCGTGAGTATATGTCAACGCAAGAATATTCAGAAAACGAAACACCATTGTGTATTATAGTTTCTGACGTAAGATTTGAAAATGAAGCAGCCATGATAGCCAAGCAGCCAAATGGTATAGTTGTATGCTACGAAGCTTCTGACGAGGTTAGGTCAGAAAGAATGATGAAACGAGATGGTAGATTAATGACAGCAGAGCAGTCAAATCATAAGTCTGAATTAGAAATGGACTTGGTAAAAAACTATTGTTCTGCTATAATTAATACTGATGGACTTTCTATCGAAGAACAAACTAAAGAAACAATAAAATTCATACAATCATTTACAGACGTATATGCCTAAAATATCAAAAACAGCAATGGAGCAATCAATAGATTCTCCTTTAGATCAGGTGGTGAACCTTTTGAGCAATGAAATTACGCTAGCAAGTTCTCCCATAGTAATATGTGGGGTAAATAGAAAAATCAATATTGGAAACTTTGAAAATATTGATGTCTATGCGGGAGTAACAATCCCATTACATGGAGTTTCTTTTGAGGATAAAGAAGCCTTAAAGACTGCAGTAGAAGAAGCTGTAGCCTACGGTTTTTCACTAGCTTCAAAAGAAACGGGTGAGCGATACATGCTCATTAAAGATTCACAACAAGGCAAATGAGAGGTTATAATGATTAAGTTTATTAAGAAACTTCTTAAGAAGAAAGAGAATCCAGTTAATTTTATTGGGAAAACAGAAAATATTGTTACACCTGTTAAAAATTCTGATTTTCTTCCTCCTAAAGAGGCACCAAAAGTTCAGTCAGTTCCAAAAGCTGCAGAGCAGAAAAAGCCAGTTCAGCCAAAAAAGACTGACGGTGTACAAGCTAAAAAGTCACAGGCTTCAAAAAAGCCCGGAAGACCAAAGGGTCAAGGTACTAAAGCTAAATCAGATAAAAAGTAACATCGCTTTTTTCAAATAAGACACTGGTTATATAGTGATGAAATGTTACTATATATCCAGTGTCTTTTTTTTATAAGGAGTTTTCATGAAGGACAAAGGTTGGGGTTCTAAAACATCTTCAGATAAGAGTTATCGTAACTTATTGAAGAATTCTGTAATGAATGTTATTGATTTGAAAAAAAGTGGTGGACATATTTCCAGTCGTTGGACAAAAAATAAGAGCAAATAATGGCTTCCAAAAAGAAATCATCTTATCAAAAAAAGATTAAGTCTGTTATGGGAGAATTTGGCAGGGGCACTCTTCATTCAGGAAAGGGTGGGCCAGTAGTAAAGTCTAGAAAACAAGCTATAGCTATAGCAATATCATCGGCTCAAAAATTAAAAAAGAAAAGAAAAAAGAAATAACCGTGGCAATTAAAAAGTTTATATATATTAGCGGACCAAGAATGGGTACAAATAATCAAAAAAGTAATGGTCCAGTTATTAAACATAAAAAAACCAAGATTAAAAGGAAAAAGTAATGGCAGCTAAAAAAGATCCAAGATTAGCTAGAGCTGGTGTAAGTGGTTTTAACAAACCTAAAAGGACACCAAACCATCCCACTAAATCTCACGTTGTTGTAGCCAAGCAGGGTGATCAAGTTAAGACCATTCGTTTTGGACAACAGGGTGTATCGGGATCGCCAAAGAAAAAGGGTGAATCAAAGTCATATGCTGCCAGAAGAAAATCGTTTAAAGCCCGCCACGCTAAAAATATAGCTAAAGGCAAAATGTCAGCTGCTTATTGGGCTGATCGTGTGAAGTGGTGATAGCGTGGAAGCTATCATTGTTGCAACAATAGCTGCTGTTGGGGGCATACTCGCAGCGCTTGTTCAGAAAAGTAGAACAGAAAATAAAAATGATCACAACGTAGTTGCAACAATGTTAGGTGATGTTAAAGATGAAATACTTCATCTACATCATAAAATAGATCATGTTGACGAACAGGTTGATAAGGTAGATGATCAAATGCAAGATCACATGATGTGGCACTATAAGAAATCTAGCGAAGCTAAGAAAAAAAAGGAGGTGTAATTATGGCAATGATGAAGAAAAAGAAGATGGGTTCCAAGAAAATGGGATCTAAGAAGATGGGCTCTAAGAAGATGGGTTCCAAGAAAATGGGTGGAAAGAAAATGTACTGAGATTAATTTCTCATTCTTAGTTTAAGATTGGAAAAAATATGGCAATGAAAAAGAAAAAAGTTGCAGCTAAAAAGCCTGCAAATGGACTAACTGCCGCACAGAAAAAACTACCACCTTTTATACAATCTGCTATTCTTAAAAAGAAAAAGAAAAAGTAGTATAATATTTATATAATTTACTAAGAGAGGCGCAGAAATGCGTCTCTCTTTTTTATTGTAAACATTACTATATAATTGCGGACAATTTATAGAATGAGGGAGAAATGAAAAAGCTTTTTTATATTTTATTTGGGTTAGGTTTATTTATGCTGCCGAGCATCGTATCAGCTGATGGTGTATCTAATGCGGACTTTGAATCTGGAGACTTTACTGGATGGAACAAAGGTGCACAAACTGGAAGCTTAGGCAATACCATTTCGGGAAATGGTACTGGTGTAACTATAGTTAGTGGAGCATTAAGTTTTAACGCTCCATCACATCCCGCTGTAGGAAATCCATCAACAATATACTATGCACCAGCTGTAACACCTACAACTTGGACATTTTCCCCATACGGGACATACGCTGCAGCACTTCAGCCAACTGGGAGCATATCTTTTGATGCAGCAACAACTGCTTTAGGACTATCTTCTGCTCAAAATGTGGCAATTAAAACTCTATTAAACGAACAAAGAACACTATCAAATTTTGGCGGCCCCAGTGCAAATCCAACAAACGCCGCATGGATAACAAAGAGTGTAACATTAAGTGCTGGTGTTACATATACAATGTCGTGGAACTATATTGGAACAGACTATGTCCCATTCAATGACGGCTCAATTACATCTTTAGTTCCAGTTACAGGATCTGCTTCGGTTACAGTAAATAATCAGGTAGGCAACTACGCCTTGCTAGGATTTACAAATCCAGGTACTGGCGACTATTCTACTAGTACATATGGCTCTACTGGATGGCAAGTCTCAACATATGAGGTATCGCAAACTGGTGAATATACCTTAGGCTTTGCTGTGTTTAATCTTGGGGATACGGCTTTATCGCCAGTTTTGCTTATTGATAGTCAGCCAGGTGGAACTACTAAAAATGGCGAATCTTTCGGGGCTGTTCCGCCAAATAATCCAGACGCACCAACAGTACCACCAACCCCTACCGATCCCCCGGCAACCGATCCTCCAGCTACGGATCCCCCAGCTACGGATCCCCCAGCTACAGATCCTCCAGCTACTGATCCCCCGGCAACTGATCCTCCGGCAACTGATCCTCCGGTAACAGATCCTCCGGTAACAGATCCACCAATTGAAGAAAGTACAACCACAACTACAGAACCAGTTATCGATACTACACCCGAACCAAGTCCAGAAAACGATAATGAGTCAACTACAACTGTAGTAGATATTCCACAAACAACAGTGGCACAACCTTCAATACCAGATACAACTGTTCCAATAGGTGAACTACCAAATACCGGAAATAACGTTACTATATTTTATGCAGGCGTATTTCTATGCGTTGTCGGATATTTAATTATTATTTTTAATAAAAGGATGAATGAAAATGGCGAGTAAAAAAAAGTGGATTCAAGGGGCAATTAAAAGACCCGGCGCCTTTACAGCAAAAGCAAAAAAGGCAAAAATGACAGTACCAGCATTCGCTGCAGCTGTGAAAAAAAATCCATCAAAGTATAGTGCTACAACAGTTCGTCAAGCAAACTTGGCAACTACGTTAAGAAAAATATCAAAGAAAAGAAAAAAGAAATAAATAACATATGATTAGAACATATACCGGACTAGAAGATGCACAAAAATCGCCAACTAGTGTGGTTAGAGAATTTTCTAAATCATTAGAATATTTTTTTGGACTGACGAGCGTAGGTGTTTCAAGTGGGAATATTGACTCTGTTCATTCTCGTGGAAGAGCTTTTGATGTAGCAGCATGGAACTTTAGAAAAAATATTCCTCTTGAAAATTTTGAAGAGATTAATTGGAACTTAATTAACTTCTTATACAAAAATCGTATAGTTCTTGAAATAGAAGAGATTCATGATTATTTTGGAATATATCTTCCGCAAAGCATGACAAGATATACATATATGGGTAGAGTGGTTCGCGGTTCAAATAATAACTGGGGAGCAGCCTATAGGTGCAGTAGAGATTCTTTTGCAGTAACAGGTTCACAATATCAATTTATTGCAGATATATCTTTAGGTGCAAGTGGAGAGCATGTTAAAATTTTTCAGTCAGCTCTTGGAATAAACGCAACTGGCAAATTTGATAAAAATACTGAAAATCAATTAAAAGTTTGGCAACGTGAAAATAAAATAGTGCCAAGTGGAATTGTTAATGCCACTACTTGGAATGCTATGATAAATATTCCTTTTTCTGGTTGGAAAAAATGGGACGAAAATACTGATCCAGATAATCAGGGAAAAAGACACATACACGTTGAGGTATCTCCAAGAGCGTATAATGGTGGGCAAGAATTTTTGAACAGATTATATAGTCTGCTTATAAACTATGTAAAAAATGAATGGAGAATAGTTTCTATAGTAGGATCTGGTGAGAACGCATCTGTAAAAACCTCACTAAAAAGAACGGGACGACGTTAAAGTCGCGTGTATTACACATGTTAAAACGTTACTATTTTGATATTAGAATAAAATGATAGGAGTTAATAATGATATACCCTTATATTAAACTAGTTGTGCCAAGTGCATTGGCACCACATAAAAATGGTCAATTACCAGCTAATTTGTTAGCAAAAGTTAAAACTGGTGGACAGATGTATGCCCCAGTCGCAGAGCAGTTTAATAAAATGTATGATGCAGCTCTAGCCGCTGGTCACAAGTTACGTAACGTAGGAGATTACCGTTCATTTGAGGGTCAGTTGTCAATGTTTATGGATAGATATACAACAGCAGATCAGGGGCGCAAACCTCAGGTAACTCGCGTATACGAAGGAAAAACCTGGTATTTAAAGCCAGGTAAAGCTCCTTCTGCAGCTCCCGATCCTACTGGAAAAAAGGGTTCAAATCATGGTTGGGGACTAGCTATAGATCTTGGTTATGAAGCTGGTGGCAAACTGCAGTCAATGGGTGGTGCTTGTTTTGAGTGGATGTGCGCAAATGCTCCAAAGTGGGGTTTCTATTTGCAGACATCAGATAAAAATTCAAAAGAGTTTGAAGCTTGGCACTGGCAGTACTGCTTGGGAGATAAAACCCCTGACGGCTCTGTAGCGTCTGTAACAGAATCAATTGCTCCTTCTGGTGGAGCTGTAGAAGCTGGCCCAATGGAATTCAAATACCCTGGTAATCCAGTAAAGCTTGGATCTAAGGGGCCTGCAGCAATGTTGGTACAAGCTATAATTGGCGCTAAGGCTGATGGAGATTTTGGACCTAAGTCTGTTGAGGCACTAAAGAAGTGGCAAACCGCTAATGGTCTAAAAGCAGACGGTGTCGTTGGACCTGTCACATGGGATAAAATGTTCTAATGAAAAAATATATTATTACATTTTTAGTTGCATGTATGGCTTTTGGCTTAGGTTTAATTAGTGGCTGTAGTGATCTTGAGCGCTACAGATACCCATGTCAAGATCCAGTTAATTGGGAAAAAGATGAGTGCAAGCCTCCACTTTGTGAGGCATCAGGCACATGTCCTGTACATATTTTTGGGAGCGTACCTAATGAGTAATTATCAAAAAAAGAGATATACAAATAGTGAAATTAAGGCTAGAATGGTTTTAATTGTTGGAGCAACATTAGCTCTTACATTTGCAATTATTGTTGCTGGAGTAATGTATGCGCTAGTGTTTGTTACTCAGCCAATTGATCAGCAATCTCCAAATGATAAGGCGTTTATTGATTCACTTCTGGTTCCTATAGTCTTATTCTTGTCCGGTTGTTTATCTGGAGTTCTAGCTGCAAATGGATTAAAGGATAAGGAAAAACCAGGCGGTTCTGGAAACGGAATATATGATCAGGATCAAGATTAATGGCACAAAAAAGAAACGTAGCAAAAAATCCAAAACTTTGGAGTCAGGCTAAAGCATTGGCTAGATCTAAGTTTGATGTTTATCCAAGTGCGTACGCAAATGCGTGGGCTGCTAAATGGTATAAGTCCAAAGGTGGGAGCTGGAGAACAACTTCTGCACCAAAAAAGAAAAAGTGATATACTATGGCTGGACCAAAAGGAGTTGGTTTAACTAAATGGTTTAACCAAAAATGGGTAAACATAGGTGCACCTAAAAAGAACGGCAAGTGGCAACCTTGTGGAACTTCTGGAAAAGGTGGCGGGTACGCTAAATGTGTGCCCGTCGCCAAAGCCAATTCTATGTCCACTTCTCAAAGAAGAAGTGCTGTTCAAAGAAAAAGATCACAAGGAACACCATCAAAAGGTGTAAAAGGACAGGCTCCGAAAAACGTAGCTACCTTTAAAAAGAAAAAGAAAAAGAGATAATGAGTGATTTTGATTTCTCTGGATTCATGCCAGCGGTAAAAAATATAGAAATTACTCCACCTACATCTATGATCACTACAGAGGGTGGATTAATTAGCGGTCACATTTTAAAAGTTACTTTTGGAGATGACTCCGAGGTAGTTTTTAGTGCGTCAGATGATCAACTTAAAAATTTATTTTTTCTAATACTAAAAGTTATTAATGGTTGATCATAAAAGATGGGTGGTATAGTGCAACAGAAGTGAGCACTATACCACCTTTTGTGTTATAATTGATGATATACTAGATGAGCAAACGACTTAATTAGTCCCTAAAGATTGGTGGGTATATGCCCAAAATACTTTATTTCGATATAGAGACTGCGCCTAACTTGAGTTATGTGTGGGGTCATTTTGAACAGAATGTTATAGAGCATGAGCGTGAGTGGTACCTCTTGTGTGTTTCGTATAGATGGGAACACGAAAAAACTACTCACGTTTGTTCCTTAATAGATTTTCCTGATGACTATAAAAAAGATCCAGAAAATGATTATAATGTAACAAAAAAATTATGGGAACTATTAAATGAGGCAGATATTGTAATAGCTCATAATGGTGATAAGTTCGATATAAGAAAAGCAAACGCTAGATTTATAGCGCACAATCTAGGTCCAACTTCTCCAGTTAGACAAATAGATACGCTCAAAGTTGCTAGAAGATATTTTATGTTTAATAGCAATAAATTAGATCATCTTGGTCAGCACTTAGGTATTGGGCGTAAAGTAGATACTGGTGGGTTTGAAACGTGGGCAGGCTGTATGCGTGGAGATATGAAGGCCTGGAAACTAATGATCAAGTATGCAAAGCAGGACGTAGATCTGCTAAGAAATGTTTACTTGAAACTAAGACCTTGGATGACAAATCATCCGAATCTAAATGTATATGATGGAGAATGCAACTGTCCGACCTGTGGCTCTGATGATCTGCAGCGTCGTGGGCAAAAGTATACTCAAACAGGATCATACCAACAGTGGTACTGTAACTCATGTGGCGCTTGGAGCAGAACTCGTTTAATGGAAGACGTTGAACGTCCAGGTATAGTTCCGTGATAAACTGGAGAGGTGCCAGAGTTCGGTTGAATGGAACATCCTGCTAAGATGTCGATGTATGTTGAATGCATCCGTGGGTTCAAATCCCACCCTCTCCGCTAAAGGTGATATAAATGTTAAATAGAAATTTATATTGTTTTTGGGTTGGTCATAACAATCCAGTAATGAACGAGAATAGACTTAATGGCCTGGAATCAATTAGACGCAATTCGGGAGTAAATGTAGTTTTAGTTGATAATAATAATCTAGATGAGTACATATTGCCAGAAGAACCTCTGCACCCTGGATTTGAATATTTGTCAGATGTACATAAAGCAGATTACCTTAGAACATACTTCATGCATAACCATGGTGGAGGATATACTGATATTAAACCATGTTCTTGGAATTGGAATATTTATTTTGATGAGTTAGAATCAACTGATTGTTATGGAATAGGTGCTCCAGAGGACGAAGGTGAGCTTTCAGTAACAGTAAAGCAACGTCCATGGCTTGGTAAATATTGGCCACATTTAATAAGTAACGATTTATATATTTTTAAACCTAAGACTAATTTTACCAAAATGTGGTATTCAACACTATTAAGAATAATGGACTCTAAATTAGAAAAACTGCAACAAAATCCGGCAAAGCATCCTAGAGAAGCTGCCGATACAGTTCATACTTCTTATCCTATAGAGTGGGGAGAAATTTTGTTAGAAATATTTCATCCACTCTGTTTTGTTAATTCAGAAAATATTATTAAAACCATGCCATACCCAATAACTATAAATTATAGGTAATATCATGTTAGACTGGAAGAATAATACAGTAGTGTGTACTGCCGTAACAGGTGGATATGATCATAGAGCATCATCGTTGTTTATTGATGATGTTGATTATATATATTTTACTGATGGAAAATCTCCGTTTCAAATTGAACATCCGTGGAAAGAAATAATATTAGAAGATTCTCATCTTGACAATAGAAGAAGATCCAAAAGACCAAAACTATATCCTCACTCAATAGATATTTTAAATAAATATAAATATGTAATATGGATAGATGGTGATATGGAAATATTAAAGGAAGAATTTATTCCTGAGATACTTTCTTATTTAGAAAATGGATTTGTTATATCGCCACATTTTGACAATAGGACATGCGCCTATGGAGAGTCAACAATAAGACCAGCAAAATATATAAATGAACCATTAGACGAGCAAGTATCTTTTTATAAGTCTGAAGGTTTTCCAGAAAACTATGGATTATATGAATGTGGTGTATCAGCTAGAGATATGAAAAATAAACAGGTAGAAGAACTAGGTAAACTTTGGTACGAACAAAATATAGCATGGTCTTATCAAGATCAGGTAAGTCTTCCTTACTGTCTATGGAAAACTGGTTATAAGCCAGATATACTTCCAAAATCTTTTAGAGACTACAATTGGGTTCGAATCAATGCCCATAAAAGAGAGGACTAAACATTGTTAAAATATAATTTGGGTGGTATAGGTAAAGATAATCCAGAATATAAAACAGTAAACTTGGCAGAGATATGTGATATTGAAGCTAATATTATGGATCTAGATTCTTTTTGTAAAGACAATTCTGTAGATGAATTTTTTTTATCTCATACATTAGAGCATATTCCAGTGACTGAGTATAAATCTTTTTTAACACACATGCACACTAAACTGAAAGTTGGGGGAATAATTAAAGTTATTCAAACAGATGTAGGAAGATTAATTCGCATGTGGGTTGATGGAGAAATCTCATTTAGATCTATGAGAGCACCAATATTTACTCCAGCTAGTAGGTGTAAATCAAATATTCTTCAACAGCATCAAAGCATGTGGTCTCAAGAAGAATTAATTAAAGACTTCTTAGCTATTGGTATGATAGCCGAAGGCTTTGATGCCGGACATTGGCAATACGATATCGATGACGACATCTTGCCGGAAGAAACCAGTGCTGATTTTTGGAAAGCAATACCTAATCTTGGAGTAATTGCAACTAAAATTTAATTACTATAATGCCATGAACTTATTATGTAAGGAGTAAGTAATGGCAGGAAAAAAACCAGCAAAGAGAAACGTAACCAATACGCCAGTTCAAACAAAAGTAGAAGAAAAAGGTAAAGCAATTCTGTATTATGGTATTTCTGGAACAAAGTTTAGCTGCATTTCCTGCGCTAGGGAGTTCCAAAAAGGTATGATATACGAACATAATAACGAAAGATATTGCTCAAGAAGGTGTATTAAATAGATATGACTAATAATAGTCCATCATCTTCTGGTAGGCCATCGGTTAAAACATGGAAAAACATGTCACCAGAAGAACTTTTGGAAAAGCATAAAGTATTGGTGTCTAGATTACAGGATCCAGCATATGCATCGATTGATCCTTCCTCGGTGAAATCTGGTAGCCCTATGCATATGGCTACTAGGGGTACTCTAGAGGCATTAGAAAAGCATATGGATGATATTGGTTTGCAGTACGAGCCATCAGCTGGAAGAATTTTACCTATACCTGGAACGACAGCTTCTCCTCCTAAACCAATTGGAAAACCAGTTACATCTATTGGGCAGGGTGCTACAACGCCTGTACAAACTGCGGAAACTGTAACAAAATCTGGAAACGCTACACCAAAAGCTAAAGTTGTTTCTTCTGCACCAAAAGCATCACCAGTATTACAATCATCTGGCGCACCAGTAAAGGCAACATCAAAAACAAGGGGTATGGCGGATAATTTATCTGCTTCTGTAGCAAAAGGGATAAAAGGATCTAGAAATCTAAAAATGCTAGGAGTAGCATCTGTTGTTGGATTGGCTGGTTTTGGTGCAGCATCATCAAGAAGAACTCAGCAAGATAATGTTGACAGAAGACTAGAAATGCAACGTAGAGGAATTATCAAGTAATTATAGTTACTATAATATAATACAAATTAAAACTAGGAGATAATTAATGGCAATTTATTGGTTAGCTGAACTTTTAGAACAGATGGAAAAAAAACTTGCTCCTGCAGAGGCAGAGTATGTTAATGCAATGTTGGGTATTGTTGGTAAATATGGAAAGTTAGCCAATAATGATGGGAATGGTATCTGGGTTGGATATGTTCCCGGCATTGAAAATGACAATTTAAGCATGGGCGTTAAGTGTGGCAATTGCGCCTTCTATGAGGGTAATGGTATGTGTAAAATAGTTGCACAATCAGTTGAGGAAAATGGCTATTGTCGTTTAGCAGCTATTTGGCAGGGTGCGGTAAAGGATGATTCTAAAGATGAATAATTACTGGTTAACAGAATATGGAGATATTATCTCTGTTTCTATGGATGATATTGAAAAAGCAAAAAAACAAAAATCTTATAATCAGGCAGATGATTCAGAAGAACCAGAAGACGAGATGCCAGAAGAGGATCCAGAGGACGTAGAAGACGCTGATGATCCTGAAAATAAATTAAACCCTCGTCAAAAAATGATGTATGAACACTATGAACATGTGGTAGAAATGTTTGGCAAGTTTGACCAAACAAGTAAAGCCAATGGAGCACACTACGCTCCAGCAAATTTAAATCCATTTATTAAAAATGGGATGGTATGTTCTAATTGTGTTTATTTTATGGGTGGTCAAGCTTGTGAAATAGTTTCAGGAAGAATAGAGCCCAACGCTATCTGTAAGTTATGGATTATTCCTGAAGATCTTATAGTTAAATAAGATCAATCAGAATCATCCATTTCTTTTTTGATTACAGCGCCAAACAGAACTATTATCAAAGTAATAACACTAATTTTTATACCCCATGTCTGTATGTCGCCAGACAAAGTTATGAGAACAAGTATTGTTCCAGCAATTGTCCAAGCCTGCTCATAGAGGGCGGCTATTAATTTCTTCATAAATTTTTTCATTATTAATCTCCCTATTATTATCTTCTTCTTGAAGCTCCAGCTACTGGAGCAACAGCTATAACTGCGCCGGCAGCTATAACCGCTCTTCTTTGTCCTACATTTATGCTGGAACCAAGAGGCACATAGGTATTTAGGCTTCCGGAACCAAATATATTTATTTCTTCTTCAAATGAAGAACGAACTTCTTCTGGAGCATCTTGCACCGCAGCAATAATTTCCAAAGCTTGTTC
>Ga0129333_10001483_pt1 | contig 21260 bp, 21 predicted proteins | sample CPB6_08_DNA_FD_94474 | JGI IMG/M metagenome (GOLD analysis project Ga0129333, IMG submission 94474) | Freshwater to marine salinity gradient microbial communities from Chesapeake Bay, USA - CPBay_Sum_0.6_0.8_DNA | ecosystem: Environmental > Aquatic > Marine > Coastal | place: USA: Chesapeake... | reverse complement strand
TTATCGTCACAAAATGAAAATTATTTTTTTGGTGGCCTTACCTTAATTTTAAAATATGGTCACAAGCGATGCTTTTTCACAAAAATATCGGCGTATTTTTTTTTTGGACATTTTTTTATTCCAAAAATGTCCAATTTTAAAAACTCAAAAAAAGTTTTGAATTTTATATTGTTTTCTTTCCCCTTCATGTGTAGTGAAGGTTTTTTACCATTTTTTCGAGAATTTAAAGATTTTCCCTTCATTATGTAGTGCTTCCTCTTTAAGTATCTCAAATATATATTATTACAAACTACTTAAAGACAACCATTCTCTCTACTATTTCAAATTTAATATATAATTAAATCGTTAATTAAATATTGAATATAATAATGCACATACAAATAGCTTAATATAATGTGTATCTGTAATTGTCTTGTACTCTCGCAAAGGCACCTTCTGGTGTGGATTCTTTTCCTGATGGCATCCATCCATATAAGTACTGACCATATGCACCTTGGTCATTTGCTACTCTAGTGTTTGGTGTGCTATAAAATACACGGTTTGATTGATCTAATTCAAATTGTTGCCAAAGGTCTCCAAATAGTTGTTTATTTGTATTTTTTATACCTGGATTTAACATTTGAACTGTTCTCTTTACATTTTTGGTAATATCTTCATCAACATCTACATTAAATGCAGGCGGAGCAGCTTTTCTATTTGGTTCGTCATTTATTTGAGTTAATAAAACATTGCTAAATGGATTTTTCTTATTACCCTCTTTAAATTCGGTTCTTAATACTGCATCTAATGTCACTGGATTAACAAATGATTTTGGTTTATTATCAAACATTCCTGTTACTTCGTTACCTTGAACATTAAATCCTTCTAACATTTCTTTTGTTACCTTTTGTTTACGCATACTATATAACACAAAAATTACTAATAAAGTTAAAGCACCGACTGCTAATACTCTTTTTGACATGGTTAAAATATATCCTAAAATTGTTAATAATATTATCAATCTTGATATTGAATTTAGTTTTTGTTCATAACACATGTTTGCTGTTGGCCATAATTCTAAAACATATTCTTTATTAAATAAAATTGTTGGGTCATTGGTCCAAAATTGTATTGTCATTATATATATATAAATCTTTTAAAAAAGTTTTTAATGGTATTTTCTTAATTTTCTTCTCGTATTTTTTCTTTTTGCTCTTCTTGTTTTTCTCTTTAAAGTTCTTATCTTCTTTTTCTTTCCACCTGTAATTCTTGATAAATCTAATCTCATTTTATAATGCATATCTCCTTCATCATCGGAATCATCTGAATCTTCTGCAGTATAGCTTTTTGTAACTATAAAACCAAATCTTCTATAATAATTCATTAAACCTTCACCTTTACAATCTAAATTTATATATTTTACATGAGATGATTTACCAATAGATATTAATGTATTTATAAGCTGTTGACCTACTCCTAAATCTTTATACTTTTCAGGTGAACATATACCATTTAATAAAATATATATATCACTACCTCTTTCTACAAACATAAAAGTTAATAATCCTGCAATTTTACCATTTATACTTGCATATAATGATATATCTGATACAACTGAACTGTATAAATATTTAAATTCTATTCCATATTCATCTCTACAAAATTTTGGTTCTGTTTTTATTTCATTTCTCACTTGTTCCATTGTTTTATCACCTGGACGCAACATTTGACTTAAATCAATACTCATTCTTGCAAGATTCTTATTTAATTGTGGTGGAATTAAATAATATATTTGAATAACTTCCATATATATTATTTATTTAATTTATTTTTTTCCTTTCTTTTTCTTGTTATTAGTATTTGGTTTTTGATTATTAACATTATTCGCACCTCTTGGAGTTTTTTCTATTTTCTCTCCAGAGCTAAATAGCTTCATTAGTTCTTCATCTGTTGTTGATGATTTGTAAGGTATTTGTTGTTCTAATGTTGCAGCTTGTGCTTGTTCCATTTGTCTCCTTAAAGCATTTGCTTCTGCCTTTGCTCTAATTCTCTCTTTTTGTTGAGCCATCTTTAATTTTCTTCCCATTTGAGCTTCCATTGCACCAGTATTTACTTTTCCTAATCCACCCATTCCCATCTTACTTAACATAGACTGAATATTACCCATACCTGGCATTCCCTTCATCTTATTCATAAGCTCAGTTGCCTCTTGAATCATTTCTGACTCCTTTAACTCACCTGATTTTATCTTGGAGTCAAGTTTATCACCAACAGTCTTAACTAAACCCATCAGCTTTGTAGGATTTTTCATGAGAGTATTGAATACATCCTTCATATCTGTTGCTCCTTCAAAATCAACATTTAGATTGGCTGCAGTTTCCTCTGCAATTTCGCGCGCTAATTGTCCCAACTTTCCATCTAACATACCTGTAATATGGTTATTAATTTCCTCTGCATTTGGCAAGTCACTTGGATTTAAACCTTCGCCTAAATTTTCTGCTAAATTACCACTTATGTCAAATAAACCTTGCATTTGTGATAGAGTTTCTTGTAATTTAGACTTAAACTCATCTCCATTAATTGCTTCAAATAATTTTGCAGTGTCACCAAATGCATCCTTATTATCTAATGTTCCAACTACTGCAAACAACATGAGTTGAAGATATTTCCAAATTGTATCTCGTGTCTTATCTGAAATTTCACATTGCCATAAGTTTTTAAAATGTATCTTTGGAAAAAACTCAGTATCTACTTCCGATTCTTCCTTAAATATATCAGCATTTTGATATAAAATATCGAAAAATCTTGGTGGTAATTTCTTCTTACAAAAATCAAATAATAATTTTGCTGATTTCATCTCAGATTTTTCATATGCCTTATTTCTATCATCCTCTTCATCTATATAATTAAAATGCTCTTTACTTTTCCACCACTTGTCAATAAATGGTATATACTCTGGAAATGTTACCTTCAAATCACCAATAAAATCCCTAATTACCTTTACAAATTCCTCTGGAACTGAACTTTCTGACATATTATTTAATATATTTATTTTTTATTTAAATCAAACTTATCTTAAAATATATATTAAATTATAAATTTAATTTATATTTCAAATGTTAATTATTCACATAATTCAGATAGCTTGGTTAGATTTTGAATATATTTCATGACCTTTGCTTGATTATCTGGACCCATATTTCTGATAGGTTCCCTCAAACGATTAATTGATTCCATGATTTTATCTGAATTTTGAGAAGCAGCTACATCAGATGCATAATCTTTGTCAAGAAAAAATCCAATATCTCCTGCTGCAATCTTGTCCCTATACTTTTCGGCAATAAATGCACGCCAAATTTTAACAATCATCTTTGGATTAGCTTTTCTAATTGCTGTTAAAGCATTCTTTGCTGTTAAAATATCAGCATCCTCAGGAAATACACTTTGAACATCATTTAAGAACTCAAGGAAATGGTCGTTGAACGCAGTTAAGATGTTTGACATTATCTATTTTTCTATATTTCTTTTTAAATTACTTTTGCGAATTATTATATATTTTAATTTAATTATTTATTTTTAAAATTAAACCAATTTAATAACTCATTGGAGGACGATTACCAGTAATTTTACGAATATCAGCATCTCGTTCTTCTTTCATTTTTCTTATTCTATCTTCCATTTGTTGATTTGCTGCGTCATCTCCCATTTTCTTTGACCCTCTAATTGTTGTATTATGGTCTTCTCCGTTCATACCAGTACCAGATACTTGTCCACTAAATGCAGTATTTAAATCTACATAATTATGCATTTGTCTCATACCTCCATTACCTTCAGCACTTAATTCACTTGCATCTTGATCTAAGAAACTATATTGATCAGAAACTACATCTCCAAAACTACCTCCTCCACCTAGAGAGAATGCCATGGGTTCCATATTATTTTGTGTTGCTTGTCTTACCTCTTGTTGTTGTCTAGGTTTTAAAAATTCTAAAATCTTGTCACCATATATTACTTGATAACCTTGTGCTAAAAGTAATAATGCTGGAACTTTTGTTACATTCTCAGGTAAGATAATTTTTTGGCCATTCTCTAAAATAATATATGTTTTATTATTGGAGTCCTTAATACGCTTATCTATACAGATAAAATGAATATCTTTTTGAGTATCAGACTTGGACAAGAGCTGTAAATATTTTTTACAAACTTCACAATATTTGCTATAATATAAAATGCAACTCATCTTAATATATACTTAGTTAATCAAAAATAATATTTAACTCATTTTAAAAAAAAATGAATTAAATTATTAATTTAAATATAAAGATATAATAGATATAATGACAAGTCGTTCCGAAATGACCAGTTCTAGTTCTTCTGATATGTTCTCTAGTATTCAACCTCGAGTAGAAATTACATCAAAAATAAATGATGATGAATTAAAATTTACACTTAGCGGTGTGAATGTTAGTATTGCCAATGCATTACGAAGAATAATTTTGTCTGAAATACCTATGGTTGTATTTAGAGTTTCGCCAAATGATAAAAATAAATGCAATATTATTGCAAATACGTGTGGTTTAAATAATGAAATTGTTAAACATCGGTTAAGTTGTATTCCTATTCATATTAAAGATGTTGCAGAGTTTCCACTTAAAAATTATATTATGGAGCTTAATGTGCAAAATAATACAGATACTACTATGTATGTAACTACTGAAGATTTTGTTGTAAAAGATTTAATTACTGGCAAACCACTTCCTAAAGAAAAAATTAGAGAAATATTCCCTGCCAATGACCAAACTGGCGATTTTATTGATTTTGTTAGATTAAAACCTAAATCAGCTGAAGAAATTCAAGGAAAAATTATTAATTTGACTTGTGAATTTGATATTGGTACTGCTAAAGAAGATGGTGCATATAATACAGTTTCTACATGTTCGTATGGTAATACTATTGACACTGCAGCACAAGAAGCTAAGTTACAACAATTGAAGCAAAAATGGAAGGATGAAGGTAATAAAGAAACAGAAATTGAATTTGAAGCAGAAAATTGGAAATTACTTGAGGGAAAACGTATATTCTTGAAAGATAGTTTTGATTTTGTAATTCAATCAATTGGTGTTTATACTAATGCAGAATTATTGTTAGAAGCATGTGAAATTATGATGAATAAGTTAATGAGTTTGAATAAACTTATTGAAACAGATGAGCTCGAAATAAAAAATGCTGAAAGTACTCTACAAAATTCGTTTGATATTATTCTAGAAGGCGAAGACTATACACTTGGAAAAGTAATTGAATATTTCTTGCTTACAAAATTTTGGGAAACACAAATGTTAACATTTTGTGGATTTAAAATGTTGCATCCACATGATACTTATAGTCTTATTCGCGTTGCTTATGCACAACCAGTAGAAGTATCAACTATCAAAGGACATTTGGGAGAATGTATTACAAGTTCAATTGAAGTATTTTATAAAATTTCAAAAGCAGTTTATAAATTGGTCCCACGTTAAAAAATAAATATTAATTATAAATTTATTTAATATTTATTTAATATTTTTAGAAAATTTATATTTTTTAAACAGAATTGTCAGCAACCATAGTGTCAACATTCCTTTTTCTCATTTGAAAATTAAGACAATACATTAATAATGATGGATGTAATTCATTTACATATTTCTGAACTACAGTATTTGTTACGAATAAACGCTTTTCTCTGAGTTCATTCATGTAATGTTGATGAATATTAAACATATGAGTTCTATATTGCTCAGAAAATTCAATGAGAGGTTTTTCTTTTTTTATATAACATGAAACATAATTTGCAAATAGAGTATTAGTAAATAAATGTACTTGGTCTCTAAACTCAGAAAACTCTTTTTTATTTTCAGGATAATATTTCAAAAAATCCTTCACTTTGCCTTCCTTTCTTAGGCATAGATATTGATATTGCAACTTGGGTTGGTTTCCTCTAAGATTACGAACTTGTTCATATACAGGATTTCTAATCTTGGTGCGTTCGCCAGTTTCTTTGTTATGAATAATAACTCCTACAATATCATAAGATGTATTCATAGAACCAAATTTATCAACCAATTCTTTGTAGCTGTCAAAATTGTAAACTTCTGGAAACTTAACAGTTGTTCCTAGTTCATTAAAAAAGTGTCTATATTCGGACACGTCATAATATGATACCGTAACTCCATTTGAAGTATTATTAATTTTGAAGACACCGGCTAAATATAATTGTGGCTTCGAAAAAGGAACTACAATTCTATTTTCAGGATGCTGAAGAACAAAACTATAACATAATTCAGGTTCTAATTTATTAATATCTAGCTTATTTTCTGCAGCAGCTTCCATAAACATTTGTCTAAAAGTCTTTGCATGTGGAGACTTATAAAAACTAGAAGTAGCACCAACTGTATTACGGGTAGATATTTCCCATCCACCAGTTAGACCAATTGTTGGATCAAAAAATACATTAATCATGGTACCCTCAACAAATTCTTCTGCTACAATAGAATTATTTGTTTTATGTTCAGGATAATTATTGATAAATGTCTCTGCTAAAATAGACTTTGGTGGAGCAAATCCAACTACATTATTTGCACTATTGATTATTACTGAACGACATAAGCCATAAGATGATATTAGGTCATGACATAGAAAATTCTTGTCATATCTGATAACTCTATAAACAGAATTATTAGAACGGCACTCGATTTTATTTAATTTTAGTATATTTGAATTACTAACAACGTCGGCTTTAAGTAAATCATTAAAACCAGGAATTGATGAGAGATTGTATGTAGTGCTCATGGTTACTAGTATATTTAATTAATAAATTGTCTTTAAACTATATTTTATATTGATTTTTACTTAAGTATAAAAATATCTAATATAATTATAGAACAATGTCAGAACAAGAATCAAAAACACAAGCCCAAAAAGAAGATATAGAATTAAATCTTCAATTAGGAGATGTAATTCAAATTGAAAATCCTGTTAATGAAATACTTAATAATCAAACTTTTATTATAGATTATATTGATAAATCAAAAACTTATTTAATTAATACTGATACACTTGATAGAATAAAGCTAAAAATAAGTGAAGCAGGAATTTTAGGTGATGGAAATATTACTAGAATTGAAATACTTAGTAGAGCTTCTAGTCCAAGCTATGCAAGACAAAATGGACTTCTTCCTGGTAAATGGATAAATATTTTCTTTGGAGGAGATTTCCCAGTTATTATAACTGGAGAGATAACTAATTTAGAAGAAGATATGATTGAAGTCAAAACAACTGATAATGATATACTATATATAAATTTTGATTATAAAGGAATACCAGAAGATTTACCAATTGAGAACATTGAAATTAGAGAGAAACCATCAGAACCTTTAAAGAAACCTGAATTAGTTGAAGAAATTATTGAAGGTGAACTTGCAATTCCTGAACTTGAACCAGAAAAGAAGGTTGTTGAAGCTGAACAAATACAAATAGTTGTACCAGTTAAAGATGTTAAAGACCAATTGAGAGAATTTATTGTTAAAGCTGACCAAATTCAATTTGGCGATGAAGAATTAGGACCTATAGTTCAATATGTTGATGTTTCTTCTAAATCTCAAAGATATAGTATTGAAACTCAAGTTTCTGACTTATTAGATGAACTTCTCTCAACAATTCCAAACTCAGAGAGAACTCCAAGAGTTCTAAATAATATTCATATCATGATTGAACGCTTTAAACAATTAAGAGAACACTTTTCATTTTATGACCAATATGGAAATGTTGAAGGGGTTCTTGTTAAAGAGGCAACTTATAAACCTCTTAGTAGTTACTTAAAAAAGTTTAAGCAAAATTTATATTGGATATTACCAGTTGTTAAAAATATTAAAAAAGTTTATGATATTCAAGAACCGGATGAAGAGAATAATGATATTATTAATTTAGATCTCTCTAAGGATATAAAAGAAATAGGTGAAATTCTGGAAAATTACAAATCAAACAGCTTACCTACTGATAGTAATAAATACAGTGCACTTTATTCCGAATTATCCCCATATTTTACCCCATTTAATTTAATTGGTGATGAGGACCAAAATGGTATTATTAGTGAAGTTGAAATTAAAACTAATATTAATACTATTATTGATAATTTAGAAGACATGTATTCATCTGTGTTCAGTAATAATATGATAAGAAATAGACGTTTTGTTATAACTAAATACAATCTTGCAGATACTAAATTAGATATTACTGATAGCACAACTGATAGAATGGTTACAGTAAGAGTTCCCATAACTAGAAATGACATTATGTCTATTAAATCAATTTTAACTTTACCTGAACCTACAATAAGATTTTCAAAAATTAATTTACCTGGAACAGATATACTTACAAGGGCTAAATTAAACGAAGTATTTTTAAATTATTGGCAACTCTTAAAAAAGAATTCAAATGTTACTAATGTATTTATTGATTCTTTTGGTGAATTTGAATTTGACGAATCTTCTTATGTTAGTGGCATTAGAAACTATGTTTTAAATATACCAGAAGAAGACTTGAAATCGGTTTCAAGGAGAGAAGTTTATAATAGTTTTGTTAATACTATCGTTCCTAAAATTCGCGTATTATTCAATTTAATAAAAAAATATATTACTGGAAAACTTTCTATTGTTGAAGTTGTATCATATTTAGAACCCTTTTTAATTTATACTGATGACCTTACATTTATGCAATATAAGGAAATTGTTGAATTTATTGATGATCGAATTTCAGCATACAATAAAAATATGATTGACATGTCAAGAGTATTTAAATTATTATCTGGAATTAAATCTTCCGATATGATTTCTTCAAAAGCTTATACAATAATTGATATTATTAATCGTGAGACACGTGATGAAGTTTTTGATACAGCATATCAAATTGATTATTCTGATATTATAAGAAATAAAACATTTACAAATTCTGAAATTTTAAGAAAGCTTATTTTGAAAGATTATTCGAGATTATACACTACTACAATAGCTTATGAAAATACTCCTTTGATGTTTTCTAAAGATGTTACTGAAATATTTAATGCCGAAAAGGATTTAAAGAGAGAAAAAATTAGCGAAGAAGAAAAAGAAGATACATGTGAAACTATTACAATTGCAAAATTATATACTTCTCTTGCACAATTAGAAAGCGACAATGATAAACTAATTTATTTTGATAAAAAATATGATAAAACAAATTATGGAGTAATGGAAGAACAAAATAAGAATGGTGGCTATGCTGAGCAACTAATTAATTTAACACCTGAAAAACTTAAAGAATATATTGTTTTGGATCAAATGAAAAAGAATAAATTGTCAGAAAGCGAAGCAACATATTTGGCTGATACTTTAATTGATGGAAATAAAAGGGTTATAGATGGTCAATATGCAATTTTGTACAAAGGTTATGCTGAGAATATTGAGGATGAATCAGATTATTATATTAGAAAGGATGATAAATGGGTTTTAGATAAAAAAATATCAAAAAAAGATGGTGTGATAGATGAATCTTCTATATTATGTGATTTGCAAAATAAATGTATAAGTAATCCAACAAATACAGGTGATAATTGCGAAAGTATGAAAGTAAATGAGTTATCGCTACAAAATAGTTTATTAAATAATATTATTAGTGAATTTGATGAAAAATATAAAACTTCCAAAAGTGAATTTGAGAGACAAATTAAAGAGAAATTTGAATATTTTCTCTCAATAATGCCTGTTATCTCTAAGATTGAAACTAATAATTTTTTAAAATATAATAATGAAAAATATAAGTTAGGTGTTGGTGTTGAAGATGATAAAGAGGGACAAATAATATCTCCATTTGCAGAACTATTAAATATTATTTTGGGACAAAAGGACTTTGTTAAAAAACAAAACGATATTATTAGATTTGCTGATAAATTTACACGAGAATTTATTCCTGGAGGAAGTGAGACACAACATTGGTTATATTGTATTAAAACTGGTGCACAATTATTACCATCATTTAAAAAACATTTAGCGTCAGCATTTATGATATCACTAGGCAGGACAGTCGGTAGCACGGTAGGCGAGACAGTAGGGGCGACCGTGGGAGACACGGTAGGTATCGCTGTCGGTGCAAAGATATCACCTTATTATTATCAATATCAATTAGAGCAGATTAAATCAACTATCGGACAACAAAGCGATGATGGTGATTTATGGACAGATAAATATACCGGATGGACAATCTGTGCTGGAGATTTTGATGTTCAAGAAGGTTACGAAGAAGGATTTAAAGTTACTACAAGAGCTGTTATCGAGGAGTCAGCTGGAAATAAAATTATGGCTGCAACAACAGAGAAGAGTATTAAATACATTACAGAAGAAACAATTATTATAAATAACATTATAAATACATTAGCTGTTGCTATGGGAATTAATATTGAAACACAAAAAGAATTTATAATTAATTGTGTTACTGAATCAATTAGAAATACAGTTGAAAGTGAGAGTGATTATAAAGAAAAAGTTATGACTGCATCGCAAAAAGGTAAGAAGTTACCATCATATAAAGACTTTTTTAATACAGCTTTATTATTCTATACATTTGGTATGTTTTTGATTGCAGTACAAACATCAATTCCTTCTATTAAAACAAGAAAAACACACCCTGGTTGTGTGCGTTCATTTACAGGATATCCTTTTGAAGGTCAAGGAGATTTAAGTAGCTTAACATATTTGGCTTGTGTAGCTTTTGATATAAGAGAGTCTGGTGAACCATGGAATGTTCTTAAAAAAACAAATATTGAAAAAATTCAAGCACGTATTAAAGCAGGTATTGATGATTATTTGATACAATTACCAGAGGTTCAAAGAAAATTTTCTGAAAAAACTGAATATTTACTAATTAATCCTGCAACTGAAATTCCTGAAGAACATGATATTGCTCAATGGTCAGATTTTCTACCGCCTATTGTTCCATTTAAAATTAAACACTTAGTTAATATTTCTGGAGAATTTGAACGCACATTAAAGAGTGATTTAAGAAATGGATTAAAACAACAGAGAGAAAAAATATTGGTTATTGAGTCAAAAATTATTAAATTCTCTCTAGCTATCCAAGAAAAGATAAGAGAAATAGTTACAAGACACAAGGTAATACTTCATACTGCAAACAATGAGCCTTATCTTGAAAACTCATGTTGTGATAGTAGAGAGAACGAACCAACTATTGATTATTTTAATAATATTGATGGTGATATTTTACAATTTAATTCAATCGTTGAGAGATTAACTAATATATTAGATGATATTAGAGCTACAACAGAATCAACAATACTCTATAGCAATATTAATACTAAAAATATATATCCACCAATATCAAATACTTTTGATGAGAAAACAATTTATCTGGCTTTTATATTTTACTGTAAATTTAAATCATTAAGACCAATACCAGAAGATTTACTTCCTGTTTGCACTGATAAACCAGATGCATTACTTATTAATCCGGCTGATACAATTGACCGTATCATACAAAAGCTTAAAGAAGACGGAAGAAACTATACTAATGAACAATTTGTAAGACTTATTGAATTAGTTAGTAGAGAGAATATTATCAAAATTGATAACGACAATCCTGTAATTTCTTCTGTAGCAAAACTATCTCTTTTATTAGATGCTATTCGTGATGAATATGGTGAAAATGAAATTATTGAACAATCCTTGAGAGATTTAATTAAAGATGCAATTGATACATTTGATATTGCTTCTGAAACCTCTACTGAAGAAGTTAAAAAACTTAACAATTTTTTAATTACAAGTAATGAAGGTATGATAAAAGAAATTATAGAATTTGTTCAGAAAAATGAAGGTTCAAATGTTAGTAGAAGTTCTGTTCGTAAGTTTATTAATACTATTTCTAATCTCTCTACATGGACTGCAGATACTTCAAATAGAAATGCAGATATTAAAATATCAGATGATACAATGTATACTATAACAAATTTTTATAAGATATTTATTGAAAATTTCATAAATGTATTTCCAAATATTATTTTGAATAAAGTGAATTATGATAATACATTAATTCCAAGTTATTATGGATTTTCTAAAAATCATGCAAATAAACTTAAACGTTATATTTCTGATTATTTTGAAAAACTAAAACCTTTTTATGGTATTCCTACATTATTAAATGTATTAAAACAAATACAGAAAAATGCAAAAAATTTAATACGATTATCTGAGCATACACCATGTTTTTCAAGTATTAGAATTGGTGACAGAGTATTAAGAGGTGTTATTGATGAAAGAACTAGTAGATTTTTGTTTGAATACTATTTACTTCGTATCCTGGTTAATTATATTGATTTATCTGATCAAGAAGATATGATTGTAACAGAAGTAACAAGGAGAAAAGAAATAACAGATATCTTTTCAGTTGATTATATCGAAGAAACTGAAACAAGAATTGATATGTCAATGACCTCACGAAATCAAACTGAAACAAGAATTCTTACTGGTAATAAAAAGGAATTAAGACAAAAAGTTACAGAGTTATTAATTGCATTTGTAGATATATTGAGAAATGAAAAAGATACAATTGATACTACATATGAGGAGATACAAGATAGAGTATTTAAATTAAGGGAAAGAGAGAAGGATATGGTAACTGACAAATTAAAAGCAATGACAGATGAAGGAAGAGATATTGATACTATTCTTAAAATAAGTAAGCTTGCCGGTTCAGAAAATGATTACAGTAAGGGTCTTAAAAAGGGATTAACTGTATATGATAAAGATTTCTATGAAGAAGAACAAGAAATGAGAGACAAATTAACTGCAGCAGAGAGAAAAATAAGAGCAAAGAATAAAGATGCCACCGATGAAAATATCGATATATTAGTCGATGAATATTTAGAACAACAACAAATAGACCGCGAAATTGATGAAGATGCATATGATATTGGTTATTTAAATGAAACATATTTTGATGGTAATTTTGATGGTGTTGAAGCACCAGAAGAAGAATATGAAGATTATGCTGATTTTGAAAGTTAAGTATTTGAAATACTTTTAGAAAAATATAATTATAAAAAATAGTTTATAATTATATATTAGATGTATACAACATATATTAGAGAAAATAAACCATTTGCAGCAATTATTTTATTTGTACTTATTTTTGGTTCAATTCAAATGATGAAACCTGCATGCTTTTATAATAAAGATGGAAGTATTCGAGAATTTGGTGTCGGATATAAAAATAAAACTATTCTACCAATTTGGTTACTATCATTAGTTTTAGGTATTTTATGTTATTTAGCTATCTTATATTTTGTTAGCGCTCCTAAAATTTTCTAGTATAATAAATTAATAAAACATATCTTCATAATCTGCATATTTATCATCTTCTTCTACTTCACCAAACATTTCCTTGGCCTTTTCTTTTTTAGCCTTTTCCTCTTTTTTAATTTTTGAAAGCTCTTTTTGCTTTTGTTCATTAACTTTTTGATTACTTACCTTTTTCTCTTGTTTAACAATTTTTTTTACCGAAATATTTTTAATATTTTTTATTTCTTGTTTTCTAATTTCTTGAAGAGCTAAATCATCTTCTTCATTTGAAAATAAATCCTTTGCATTTTGTAGGTCAGATTCTTCAACTAATTTTCTCTCTTCTAATTTTTTTAAACGTTCCGGTTCTGAAACATTTAAAATAGGAATAGTGTAATCCTCGTTTTCCCAGTCTTCCCAACTATCTGTCATATTAAGATTAGTAATGTATTTTATTTACTTAGTATTTATTTAAATCAATTTTAAAATGTATTTAAAGAATAATACGTATTATTAGTAAATATATGCAAACACGGCATATTTTAACGCAATTTCGTAATTATAGTGGAAGAAATCAGTTTATTTATACCATTGATAATTTTACAAAACATAATATAAAATATATTAAAAAATTTGAGTTAAGTATTAGAAATCCAAAGGATTTAAGTTTTATCTATCCAACTGTTTATGAAAGTTCAATTATGTTTGATAAAGGTAACATGAGAGTAATTCAACAATTTCAGAATGATAATCTTGAAGATTTAATGAATGAGGTATCAGATTTTATAAGTAGAGAGATTAAAATTTAAATAATATTTCAGCAATTCTTAGATTCGGGTATATATAATGGTTTATATGGTTGTTTATATCTAGAATTTGTCTTTTGATTATCATAATTAATTAAGTGTTGTTTCTGTCTTTGTTTTATAATTTGACATAAATAACTTTCCCTCTCTTGTTTAATAACTTTATGATTATATAAATGCTTAGTATTTATAGCGTAACATGTATCAAAAAATAAAATACTTAATAAAATTATAATTAACATTTTAAATATAATTATATAACTAAAATTATATTTAAATGATATTTTGATTTATAAATTAACCAGTAATTGTATAAGTTGTAGACGCTTTTTCTTTTTCTTCCTTAGCCTTTTGTTCCTGTTCTAAGAATTTTTGATAATTAGCTTCCATAGTTTTTGGATTAGTTACGCATCCTCTGTTAGTTATCTTAAGTTGAACAATAGATGTAAGAAGTAAACCAGTATACATATACCACATAGCTTCACCAACATTATCTCTTGTTACTACAACTTCAAATAAATCATTCTTCATTTTTGTACTTTCTGGACTATCTACTTTATATTTGTCTTTCATTAAAGGTGTAAGAATACCCCAATATTCGTCAAAATTATTTGGAACAATCTGGTTTATTAATATTGAAGTATTTCCGCATATCTTGATAATAGCATCGGCGGCTGTTTCCATTGCCTCCTTCTTTTGAGGGGTCATAGTTTCATCTTCTGCAAGTTTTTTCTCAATATCTTTATTAATCAGCAATTCAGTTAATAATTTATTGGCTGAACTTGATACATAATAATAACCAACAACATCAGAAAATGCACTTTTAAATCCAGGATAAACTGTTAAAATTATAACTAGAACTCCAAAAATGAGTATCCAAGGTAAGAAGGTTAGAACTCCAGCAGCACCCATATTTTCTGTAATATTACCACCACAATTAGACGCTATAATTGATGAGTTAACCATAAATTGTATGACAATAACTAATAATACATATATAGCTAAATACATGTAATTATTGCTTACATATTTTTTATATTCCTCTTTATTACTATATAAGTTATATGGTAAAGAAGGTTTTAAAGCCATATAATAGAAAAGAGTTGTTAATAAAAAAGTTACAATATTTAAGTATGAGTTTGTCATATAGATAATATGTATAATTTATTTTATAATTTTAACTATAAATAATATGAATTTTGAAGAACCTTCTAAACCAATTTTAACAGAACCTGGTGTAAAATATTTTTTAAATCAAGCATTAAAACAATCTCATATAATTAAAGAAAATTTTCATAATACAGTTTTTAATATTGGTATGTTAATATTTTTTCTTTTAATTTTAGGAGCAATACTTGTTTATAAGTATAAGGGTCGATTAACACCGGTTGATATTTCGAAAAAAAATAAAGAAAAACAACAGTATATTTTGGAGAGAATAAAAAATTTTCAAATTGCAAAACAGCGTGCACATCAAGAATTAATAACTGGATTACCTCATTGGGAAAATGAATATAATATTATACATTCTCGTCCTGGAATACAGTAACTTATCAAAATTAAATTATTAACTATAATATATATAATAATGCAAAAAGATGAAATACCTAGTTTTGATGATGCTTTAAATGAATATTTTAAACTTAAAAATACTTTTGATTCCCAGCTTAATAAATTTAAATCAAAAATTATTAATAATCCTACATTAAGTAATAGGGAAAAACGTTCTGAATATTTAAAATTAATGCCTAAATGTGTTAACTGCAAAAGACCATCTAAAAGAGGCACAATTTTCTCACATAGTTATAGTCCATCTGATGATAAAAGAGACGCATACAGAATTTTACAAGCTAGTTGCGGTGATTTGGCTGATCCATGTAATTTAGATATCAAAATTCAATTAGATAAGATTGAGTCTATAGAAACTGTAATGGATGATTTAAAAAAGGAAACTAAAGAGTATAAAAATAAAATTATTAACGATAAGAATAGATTATTATTTGGTATTATTGATACAGAAACAGCTATTGAAAATTTTGACCAAAATAAAACATATATAACTGATATAACTTCTGTATATGAAGTATATTTGGACTCATATAATAAAGTTACAGATAATCCAGAAAAAAAAATAGAACTCGATGAATCATTGGTTCAGTCATATAATTTAATTAATGAAATTAAGTCATGTATAACTAAAATGCATGATAATGATGATACACAATATGCTGTAGATGCTGCAACAATCTATGTTACTACTCTTAAACCATTATTAGATAAAATTCGTGCATTAAAATATAGTGAAAATATAATATTTCATGACGAAGATAATAATACATGCAGACTAATTCAAAATAAAAATTCTATATCTCAATTAAGTACAAGTGGGTACCAAAATAAGGTATTAAAATTTAATATTGGTTATGAAGCCAAAAAAGCTTCTAAGAAAAAACCCGCAACATTTGTTATAGAAACTGAATCTGAAGAAACACCAGAAGATGTAACAAAGAAAGAACTTACAATTAAAATTCAAGAACCAGGCAAACCTAAGCCAACAGATGAGGTACCTAAAGATGAACCTATTATTGGACAAGGAGATGATGGAATCGACTGGCATATACAAGAATATAAAGATTTATGGTCAAAATTACCTAAAAAATTAAAAGATGAGTTTAAACTTAATATAGATTGGATGAAAGATTTTATGTACAAATGTGTTAATGCAAGAAAGAAAGAAGGTCCTCAGTTTAATGGTTGTAGATTACCAACTCCACCTAATATCATAATACCTCCTAGAGAGAAATCTAATGGACAATATGATTTTGGCGTTTCTATTTATAATACAGCGTTCAATAAACAACCAAAATCTCTCCAACAAACTTATCTAACTTTCTATAAAGAAGACCCTGCAACAAAAATTAAAAACTATAAGATGTTAGAAGATGCAATGAATAGTTTAGTTGAGAAGGAGGTAGATTTTGGTAGAGGATTTTTTTAATAATTATATTTAATAAGTTTTCTTTTATAATTATATATGCTGTTAAATTATATTTCGATACCAATATTTTTAATAAGTTTTGCAATTGGACTATTTTTTATTTATGTTTTAGGACCTGAAATGAAAACTATTTACATTTATCCTAGTCCGGAAAATGTAGATAAGGTTTTATTTAAGGATAAAGCTGATAATTGTTTTTATTTTGAAGAAAATATTGTTGAATGTCCAAAAGATGAAAAATTAATTTCAAAAATTCCTATACAAACTTAAGAAAAAGAAATTAATATTATAATATAAATGGGATTAAATCTTGGAAGATTTTTGCATACAGAGAATGGTAAAATAATTATGTCAATTTTATTGGGTTTTGGTTTAGCATCTTTATTTAGAACTGTTTGTAAGGACCATAATTGTCTTATTTTTCATGCCGCGCCTTTAGACGATTTTAAAGATAAAATTTATAAAAATAATGGAAAATGTGTTAAATATAATCCTGTTGCAACAAAATGCACATTAAATGCAAAAACCGTTACTTTTGAATAAATCTATCTTTGAGAAAAGTTCAACAAAATATTTTGCGTAATTATCGTAAGCAATCATTCTTTACAATAATTATGAGTGAAGCAACCAATATTTTAGATTTACCAACAGATCCTGTTGGAGGAGGTAATGTTAGCAATAATATAACTATTACTGCACATGAGTCGCCAAATCCGACACAACAAATGCCTTCTAATCAAGCACCACCAGGAATGTCTTTAGACCAAACAACTATTAGTCAAATTGTAAATGGTTTACAACAAGCCACGCTAGCAGGTATGACACAATTACCGTCTAGAGATATTCCGATGTCAACTTCTGGAATAAGTAATGATCCTCAAGTTGTACCTAATTATGTTCCTCCTCCTCCTAGAAATCATACAGATTATATTACAAATTATGAACAAACTAGTGATATGATTAATAATTATAATCGAGGCAAACAAATTAATAATTCATTAGATGATATGTATAATGAAATTCAAACTCCATTATTAATAGCTGTATTATACTTCTTATTTCAACTTCCATTTTTTAAGAAATTTTTGTTTACATATTTGCCTTTTTTATTTTCAAGTGATGGAAATTATAATTTAAATGGATTTTTATTCACTAGTGTAACATTTGGAATTTTATTTCACTCTTTAATAAAAACAACCTCATATTTTGGAACTTTTTAAAAAAATAATATTTCTAAATAATTTAAACGTATACAATTAAATTATTTAGTACAATGCCACACGCAGAATTAATGGACTATATACAGACTACAACATCACATGTAACTCGAATGATTATGTTTAATACTATAAAAACAGGGGACCCAATTATTGATGCATTTTTTACCTCATTTATTCTAGGTATTTTTAGTTGGTTTGTATCATGGGTTTATGACAATGGAATAGATATTTATTTTAGAAATTTTTCAATTGATGATATAAAAACATATTTTTGGAAAAAGAATTCAATTATAATTGAAGGAAAAAGAAGTTCAACAGTGTCAGCTTATAATAGCTCATTATGTGTTTGTTCTGCTTATAGTGATAGATTTAAAGCATTATGGAATTATATAATTACTAATATTGATAAGAATAATACAATCTTTAAAATTAAAGAAAATCATACAAATTTTCAAGCATCAAGAAAGGAAAGATATGATGATGCTAAAAAAAACTATGATATGTTTATGGTTTACCAAAATAAACATTTTCAAATTGATGAAGACATTTTTGTTAAAGCTGATATAGAAATTGAAAATGATAGCAATGAAAAGGAAAAGACAAGTGTTAAAACTGATAGAATTACTATAACTATTTATTCATATAAATTGTCATTATCTTATTTAAAGAAATATGTTGATGATATTACTGAAAAATATTTGTTATCTATTAAAGATAATCGTGCAAATAAAAGATTTATTTATTTTCTGGACAAAACCGAATTTAATTCTGACGAAGAAAGTAAACTAGATTGTTGGAGGGAAGATTTATTTGAGAGTGCACGAACTTTTAAAAATATATTTTTTGATGGTAAAAAGCAATTATTAGATAAGATTGATTTCTTCCTTAATAATAAAGATTGGTATTATGAAAAAGGTATTCCATATTCTCTTGGCATTGGACTACATGGACCTCCGGGAACAGGTAAAACATCATTTATTAAAGCTCTTGCTAATTACACAAATAGACATATTATTGTTATGTCTTTAAAAACAGTTAAAACAAAGCAACAATTGGAAAAATTCTTCTTTGAAAATACATATAATGATGATAATGAAGATAATAGTATCACATGGGATAAAAAAATACTAGTATTTGAAGATATTGATTGTATTGGTGACATAATTTTAGATAGAAATTTAAATAAACAAGATAAAAAAACAAATACTCGAAAAAGTACAAGACTTTCAAAAGAGGAAACAACAAAGGCCGGTGATATGAAAATTGGGGAGATACTTCAAGCTGTTTGTGATATAAATGAAACAGGAACAACTTCTGTAACTACATCTACAAAAGAACAACCAATTACATTAGATGATATATTAAATTTATGGGATGGAATTAGAGAAACTCCAGGAAGAATTCTAATTATTTCATCAAATCATTATGATAAATTAGACCCTGCTTTAGTTAGACCAGGTAGAATTGATATCACGCACGAATTAAGTAATGCAAGCCATAGTACAATATCAGAAATTTATTTGCACTTATTTGATAATAAAATAGATAAAACAAAGTTGGAAAACGTTAAAGAATATTTTTATTCACCCGCAGAACTAATTAATATTTATGTTTCTAATAAAAATGAAATTGATTTTATGAATAGATTAATGAAAAATCAAAAAGTAAATTAAATATATACTTCATGAAAATGTATTTTATGACATAATTGATGGTATAAATCTTTTTGATTTTCATCTTCAATTGCAAGCATGGGATAAATTAAGGCTCGATTTCCCTCTTTACTTATAATTTTATCAGCAATAAAATCATTTTTATAAATACTGATATAATCTGAATAATACTTATCCAATAGATACTTTGCAAATTTTTTTGAAATTAGATACATTTGTGTTCCTGTTAAATATTCAGGATATTCATGGTATTTAAAAAAAGCATTTTTTGGCATATCTATTTTTAGTCTAAAATTATTATATATATTGTCATTTCCTATCTTATATGGAACCATATAGCCTAATAATAAAATATCTAGATCTAAAAACATAAAGTCATTAATAACCTTTTTTAAAATTTCATTAAATTTACTATGAATACAAATATCATCTTCACAAATAACTGCATAATTTTTACCACTATTATGATAAAAATCATATAAAATATCTAGATGTCCATAAGTAATAGACCATTGACGTTTATTATATCTACTTAGTTTTTTATATATACGATTATCTGTATGTTTTACTCCATCATAAAATTTACAATCAATTTTTAATGATTTAAAACGCTCTAACATTTTATTTCTTTTTTCTTCATTATTAAATGATAAACAATAGAATTGACAAATACCAGATGTGGACATTCTAATATTCTAATATATTTTCTTCTATATTTATTTTTCGTTATATTTTTAAAATACTAATTTTAATGATATAATAATGATAGAACAATATGTTAATAAATTAATTGAAAACCTACCAGATGATACAAAAACATTACAAAGATTGGATTTAGTTTTAGATGGTGGTATATTTAATGGAAGCTATTTGGTTGGTGCATTATACTTCTTAAGAGAAATGGAGAGAAGAAAATACGTTAAAATTGAAAGAATTTCAGGGTGTAGTATTGGTTCTATAGCAGCTTTTTCATACTTTATTGATTCACTTGATATAATGCCTAAACTATATGATATTGTAAGGGATGAATTTAAAAATAAATTTTCACTTAAAGTTATCAAAACACTTAAAACTCATTTAAAAGATAGAATTCCTGAAAATATTTGTAGCAAAGTTAATGGTCGATTATTTATTTGTTATAATGATATTAAAAATAATAAAAAGATTGTAAAATCATATTACAAAAATGTAGATGAAATAATTGACACATTGATTAAATCTTGTTA
>Ga0129333_10001482_pt1 | contig 21274 bp, 18 predicted proteins | sample CPB6_08_DNA_FD_94474 | JGI IMG/M metagenome (GOLD analysis project Ga0129333, IMG submission 94474) | Freshwater to marine salinity gradient microbial communities from Chesapeake Bay, USA - CPBay_Sum_0.6_0.8_DNA | ecosystem: Environmental > Aquatic > Marine > Coastal | place: USA: Chesapeake... | reverse complement strand
GTGTTGAAGTCACCCTCGAAATCCATGGCCAGGAGATCGCCCTCCCGGGTTGCAGCCATGCGTGAGCGCATGATCGCCGGATGGCGCTTGGTGGTCGACTGGATCGATTCAGGACGCGAATAGACCATGGCAACCGGCTGTCCCGTGAGCCACGCGGCAAGCGCCACATAGGGCTGAACCGAGAGATCGAGCTTCGAACCGAAGCCACCGCCGCAGGCCGAGGGAATGATGCGGATGCTCTCCGGTGGCAGGCCCATGATGGCGGCCGTGTCGTCGCGGTCCATGTAGGGCGATTGGGTCGAGGCCGTGATCTCGATGCGTTCACCCACCCGTCGCGCCCATCCGGCCTCGGGCTCGATATAGGCATGTTCGACGAAGGAGGTCTCGAACACGCCTTCGACCGTGACGGCCGCATCGGCAAAACCCTGCCCGACATCGCCGCGCGCCACGCGGCCTTTCACGAGAACATTGCCGGCCCGTTTGGCGTGGAGTTGCGGGGCATCCGCCGCAAGCGCTTCAGAAATCCCCAGAACCGCAGGACGCTCGTCCCAGATGACCGGGAATAGAGCAAGATCAAGCGCCTCGATCACCGCGCGCTCACCGACGACGGCGGCCACGGCCTCGCCACGGAAACGCGTTTCGCCTTCCGCAAACACCGGCTGATCTGCAAAGGGCGGTATGACGCCGAAGACATTGCGGCCCGGAATGTCCCTTGCTGTCAATATGCGGGCAAGACCGGGATGCGCACGGCTGTAGCCATCGAGATCACCGAAGCGGAACCCGGCCCGATGGTAGGGGGAGCGCACCGCCCTGACCCACAGCGCGCCCGCCGGCACGGCATCCGCGCCATAGGGTTCCGTTCCCATCACCTTCGGCCGGCCGTCGAGCCGGGCGATGCGCGCACCGACCGCAGCGCCCGATGATGGCGTCAGCATCTCGGCAGCCCGACCCTGCGCGGCATCTGCAACTGCATCGATGATCTTGGAATAGCCGGTACAGCGGCAGAGCACGCCGCCCAGCGCGTCGGCAATGGCGGTACGGTCCGGCGCAGCAGTCTGTGCCAGCAACGCCGTCGCCGCCATCAGCATGCCCGGCGTGCAGATGCCGCACTGCGCCGCGCCGCGCGCCAGAAAGGCCTTTTGCAGCCTTGCTCCGATGTCGGACCCGGCAAGCCCCTCGACGGTCTCGATGCGCGCCCCCTCAACCTGCGCCACCGGCACGAGACAGGCGCAGACCGGCTCGCCATCCGCCAGCACGGTGCAGGCGCCGCAATCGCCGGCATCGCATCCGCTCTTGACCCCCATCTGCCCCAGCGTGCGGCGCAGGGCTTCGCTGAGGCGCATGCCGGGGTCCGCCGCACAGCTCACGCTCTTGCCATTCAGTTCAAAGGAAATCACCTCAGAGAACCCCCACCGCGCGGTCCAGCGCCTCGCCGATCACCGTGATCGCGGCATCCAGCCGGTAATCCGCCGAAGCTCGGACATCGCCGATGGGCGCAAGCGGCGCGAGATGCTGCGGCGCCACCCGTGTCGAAGGCCGCTCCCCGGGCGCGAGGTTCCGCAGATCCTGCTCCAGTGCCGGGAGGCGTTGCGCCACGGGCGAGGCGGCGCCCACGGCGATGGCGGCCCGGATGATGCGCCCGGCGCCATCCCTTTCCACAAGGGCGGCGGCCATGAGAATTGAGATGACCAGATACCGCCGCGCGCCAAGCTTCACGAAGGCAGAACGGGCGCCAGTACCGGGCAGCGGGACGGTGACCGCCGTGACGATCTCACCCGGCGCGAGCGCCGTCTTGCGATAGCCAGTGATGAAAGCGGCCAGCGGAAGCATCCGCCGGCCCGTCACCGAGGCAATCTCCACCCGGGCATCGAGCGTGAGCAGCGGTGGAACGCCATCAGCCGCAGGCGAGGCATTGCAGAGATTGCCGGCAATCGATCCCCGGTTCTGGATCTGCACCGAGCCGACCTCGCGGGCCGCAGCCTTCAACCCGTCGAAGGCGGGCGGCAGATCCGCCGCGACGATGTCGCTCCAGGTGGTGGCCGCACCAATGCGGATTTCTCCAGACCCCTGTGTGATTCCCCGCAGGCCCTCGACCCTCGAGAGATCGACCAGCGGGCGGCTCAGCGCCTTGCCTGCATGGGCCGGGTAGACATCGGTGCCACCGCACAGCGCGAGCGCATCCGGCGCCTGCATGGCGCGCGCCGCTTCCTCCACCGTCATAGGCCTTGCATACATCGCTGCGCCGGTCTCCGCTTCGAAACATGCAGTCTGTGGCGCAGGCGGCGAGATTGTCAAGCAAGCCGGGCCTTGCTTGACGTTTGCCAGCCGTTCATGGTGCAAGGGGACTGGGAGCAATCACGCCATGACCAAACCCGATCTTGCCGCGGCAGCGGACACTCTTCTCGGCCAATGGGCTGCGACGACCCGCATCGCCGCCCTGCCCGCAGCCATGCGGCCCACAACGCGCGCCCAGGGCTATGAGGCAGCCGCCCTGCTCGCGGACAGAAGCGGAAGCAGCGTGGCGGGCTGGAAGATTGCCGCCACGAGCGAAGCCGGCCAGAAACACATCAACGTCGACGGCCCGCTTGCCGGCCGCATCCTCAGAAGCAAGTTGCTGCAGCCGGGAGCCCGTGTGCCGCTGTCCGGCAACATCATGCGCGTGGCCGAAGCCGAATTTGCCTTCGGCTTCACGAAGGACCTCCCGCCACGGGCCGCAGCTTACACGCAGGCGGAGGCTCTGGATGCGGCGGGGTCTCTGCATCTGTCGATCGAGGTGCCGGACAGCCGCTATGAGGACTTCACGAAGGTCGGCGCCGCGCAGCTGATTGCCGATACTGCCTGCGCCTGCTGGCTGGTGCTGGGGCCGCCGGTGGCCGCGCCGTGGCGTGATCTCGATCTCTCAACCCATGTCGTGAGAGGTTCGGTCAATGGGACGCTGCGGGCGGAAGGCACGGGAAAGGCCGTCCTCGGCGGACCGTTCACTGCGCTCACGTGGTTCGTCAATGAAGCGGCGACTCACTGCGGTGGCGTAAAAGCGGGTCAGTTCGTGACCACGGGCACCTGCCTCGTGCCAATGGCGATAGCACCAGGCGACGAGATCACGGCTGATTATGGCGTGCTCGGCGCAATTTCCTGCAGGATTGCCTGACCCGATGCGCCAGCTCATCCCCACGCCGCTGACCCGCGAGGCCTTCGCGCCTTTCGGCGACGTGGTTGAAATCGCTGGCGCAAGCCCGATCACCATCAACCAGGGCTTTGCCCAGCGCTTCAACGATCTCGCACATATCGATGTCCAGAGTGCGCAAGGCGAGGTCAATGTCAGCTTCTTTGTCGGTCAGCCGCGTCCGCAGCCGATCGCCGTGAAGCTGATGGAGCGCCATCCGCTTGGCAGTCAGCTCTTCATGCCGATGCAGGATCGCCCATGGCTGGTGCTGGTGGCGGCGGATCCGCATGATCTGTCGAGCTACCACGCCTTTGCTGCCACTGGACGTCAGGGTGTCAATTATGCCCGCAACGCCTGGCATCATCCGCTTCTGGTGTTCGATGCCGACAGCCGCTTTCTCATAATCGACCGCAAGGGCCCCGGCATCAATCTGGAAGAAGTGTGGCTGCCCGACGAGAAGGTCTTCAGCCTCACGGCGTGATGCGCTCAAAAACCTTGCGGCCTTTCACATAGGTCGCCGCCACCGCGCGGTCATCGCCCAGCATCATCAGCGAGAACAGCACGTCTTCGAGGGAATCCGAGACCTCCTGGCGACTGGCCAGAACCGGTGTGGCGCAAGGATCGAGCACCACCAGGTCGGCAAACTTCCCCAGCTCCAGCGCGCCGGTCTCATGATCCATGCGGAGCCGCTCGGCATTGCCGCGCGTCGCCATCCGGAACAAGTCCGCAGCACTTGGCTTGTACCCCACCAGCATCTGCACCTTGTAGGCCTCGGCCATGGTGGCCAGCATGGAATAGCTGGTGCCGCCACCCACATCCGTTGCCAGACCCAGTGCAACAGGACGCTCCGGCTTCGAGAGATGCGGCATCGACATGAGGCCGGAGCCGAGGAAGGTGTTGGATGTCGGGCAGTGGACGACCGCAGACCCCGACTCCGACAGGCGTGTGCACTCCCGTTCCGACAGATGAATTCCGTGCGCGAAGAGGCTGCGGGGCCCGAGCAGTCCGAAATGGTCGTAGACGTCGGTATAGTCTTTCGCCCAGGGAAAGAGCCGCCCCACCATCGCGATCTCGCCGGCGCTTTCGGAGAGATGCGTCTGCATCAGCGCCCCGTCGAGCGAGGCGAGCAGCTCGCCGGACAGGCGCAACTGCGCATCCGAGGAGGTGATCGCAAAGCGTGGCGTCACTGCGTAGCGCAACCGCCCCTTGCCATGCCAGGCCTGATAGAGCTCGGCACTCTCGCGTGCTCCGGTTTCAGGATCATCCTCGACGGCGGGAATGGCATTGCGGTCCATCATGGTCTTGCCGGTGATGAGCGCCATCCCTCGCGCATCCGCGGCCTCGAAGAGCGCCTGTGCACAGACCTTGTGGACCGAGCAGAAGACCAGCGCCGCGGTGGTGCCATGCGCATGCAAGCGGTTCAGAAAAACGGTTGCGGAGCGGTCTGCGTAGTCCATGGCGGCGTAGCGGCTTTCCTCGGGAAAGGTGAAGCGGGTGAGCCAGTCGAGAAGGTCCTTGGCCGGCGCGGCAAGCATCCGGTATTGCGGGAAGTGAATGTGGGCGTCGACGAAGCCTGGCATGACGATCATGCGTCCATGGTCATGCGTCTCGACCTGGCGGAAGGCCTGCGGCAGAAGCGGCTGCGGGCCACACCACAGGATCACCCCATCATCACCCACGACGACGGCGCCGCGCTCTTCATGCCGGAGCGCGCCCTCCGCGCTGAACGTCAGGGTCTGGCCCTTGATGACGCAGGTCATGGCGCCACCCGATCCTCGAGACGAAAGCGGAAGATGCGGCAGATCTGCGCCAGCGCCGTCTCGAATTCCACTTCCGGACTGTTGCCGACGCGCGCCTCGAAACTTTCGAGAATCATCTGCCTGGTGGCGCCACGGACCGCGAAGATGAAGGGAAAGCCGAAGCGCGACCTGTAGCGGGTGTTGAGGTCGGTGAAGCGGGCGAACTCCTCTGCCGAGAGGCTCGACAGCCCGGCCCCGGCCTGCTCTTTCGTCGAGTCGTCAGTGAGTTTGGCACGCGTTGCGAGATCCGGGTGCGCGCGGATCAGCGCCAGCTGAGACTGACGGTTTGCGCCTCGCAGGGCGGAGGTGAAGGCGGCGATCATGCCCTCACGATCCCGATAGGGACGGTGGCCGGCCGCTTCGCGCGATACCCAGGGCGAATGTTCCGCCACATCGCCGAATGCCTCGACAAAGGCGGCGGGGAGCATGGCATTGATGTCCGCTATGCTGATCATTGCCTTGCAATCCATGCTCCGAGCCTGGCGCGCTCATCATCGGTCATGCCCGTACGGTTGCCGAGCGGCATGGCCTTGTTGCGTACGGCCTGGACCTCGATCTGGGCGGCATAGCGCTTCAGGTCAGCCAGCGTCTCGAGCTGTACGCCCTTCGGGGCAACCTTCGTGGCAGCGTCCGTGGGATTGGCCGCATGACAGGCCGCGCAGCGTGTCTGGACGATCCCAAGGGCCGCCTCGTCGGTCACCTCGCCCTGAAAGAGCACGAGCTTCGAAGGCTCGGTCACGATCAGGGCGAGGGCGAGCGACGCTCCGATGAGCGGCAGGGTCCAGGCAATGTCAGCCTGCCGGTCGCCCACCTCCGTCCGGACCAGGAAATGGCGCGCCAGTCCACCCGAAAGAATGATGAGTCCCGCCAGCACCCAGGCATTGGGGCTGTCGGTGATCATCGGGAAGTGATTGCTGATCATCATCGCCAGCACGGGCAACGTCAGATAGGTGTTGTGCAGCGAGCGCTGCTTGCCTGTGGCGCCGAGTGCGGGATCGGGCGTGTCGCCCCGCAGAAGGGCTGCAGTGATCTTCCGCTGATTTGGAATGATGACCATGAAGACATTGGCCGCCATGAGTGTGCCGATGAGAGCGCCTATATGTATGAAGGCGCCACGGCCGGAAAAAACATGGGTGTAGGCATAGGAAAAGGCCAGCAGCATGACGAACAGAGCAAGTCCAAGCGCGCCTGTGCGCCGTCCGAGCGGCGAGCGGCAAAGCGCGGAATAGGCCAACCAGCCGATGCCGAGACTTGCGAGCGAGAGGCCGATGGCCTGCCAGGGCGTGAGGGCCATGACCGAGGGGTCGATGAGATAGCTCTCGGCCTGCAGGTAATAGAGCACGACGAGCAGCAGGAAGCCGGTCAGCCAGGTGAGATAGGCCTCCCACTTGAACCAGATGAGATGGGCAGGAAGTTCGGCCGGTGCGGTCAGATATTTGCGCACATGGTAGAAACCGCCGCCATGCACCTCCCAGGCCTCACCCGCCACACCCGGCGGCAGGCCCGGCGCCTTGCGAAGCGAGAAATCCAGCGCCACGAAATAGAAGGAGGTGCCGATCCAGGCAATGCCTGCGATCATGTGCGACCAGCGGATCAGGAGATTGGCCCAGTCGAGCGACAGGACGGGCTGAGACGAGAGCCACCAGGCAAGACAGAGCGCACCGAAGATGATGGGCAGCGTCCAGCCGATCTTCGAGAGCGGGTCGCCCACCTCGTGCCGCACAAGAAAATGCCGCAGCGCTGCTCCGCCCACGAAGATGAGCCCGATCAGAAGCCAGGCCTGGGGAGCATCCGTGAGCATGGCGAAGTGATTGCTGATCATCATCAGCAGTACGGGCAGGGTCAGATAGGTGTTGTGCAGGGAACGCTGCTTGCCCATCGCTCCAAGAGCGGGGTCGGGCGTCTCGCCGCGCAGAAGCGCTGCGGTAATGCGGCGCTGGTTGGGAATGATGACCATGAAGACATTGGCGGCCATCATGGTGCCCGCGATGACGCCAACGTGGATGAACGCGCCACGCCCCGAGAACACATGGGTAAAAAGCCAGGCAAAGCCGAGGATGAGCGCGAAGACCACGCCCGCCAGCGCGGCAGGACGTCGGCCCAGGGGCGAGCGGCAGGCGCCATCATAGACGAGCCAGCCGGCAAGGATCGAAATGAGGGAGATCGCCACCGCCGCCAGAGGCGACAACGCTAGTATGGAGGGATCAATCAGATTGGCGCTGGCGTCGGCGTAATAGACAATCGCGAGCAGCAGAAAGCCGGTCAGCCAGGTGAGATAAGCCTCCCACTTGAACCAGGTGAGATGGTCGGGAAGGCTGGCAGGCGCGGAGAGATATTTCTGCACGTGATAGAAGCCGCCGCCGTGTACTTCCCAGGCCTCGCCGCGCACCCCGGCAGGCAGGCCGTCGCGACCGCGCAAGGAGAAGTCGAGCGCCACGAAATAGAAGGAGGTGCCGATCCAGGCGATGCCTGCGACCATGTGCCCCCAGCGGACCAGGAGGTTCAGCCAGTCAATGAGGAACGGCCAGGCCATGGGCTTTCCGTGAAGACGCCTGCCGGGGATTGCTCCCGCGGCAGGCGCGCTGGTGTTGAGTCGTACGCTTACTGCGGCAGCTTGTCGTCAATACCCTTGACGTACCAGTTCATGCCCAGGATATCGCCATCAGGCAGGGGCTTGCCTGCCTCGCCTGCAACCGAGCCATCCTGCTTGGTGATCGGACCGGTGAAGGGGTGAAACTTGCCGGTCTTGATGGCATCTGCCGTATCTGCTGCGGCCTTGGCAACGTCGTCCGGCATGTTGGTGAAGGCTGCGAGACCGACAGTGCCCTCGGCCATGCCGTCCCAGGAGGACTGCGACTTCCATGTGCCGTTGATCACGTCACCCACCCGGCGCACATAGTAGGGCGCCCAGTTATCGACGATGGCGGTCAGCTGCGCCTTGGGAGCGAACTTGATCATGTCGGAGGCCTGACCAAAGCCGGCGGCGCCGGCCTTTTCTGCTTCCTGGAGAGGAGCAGCGGAGTCTGTATGCTGAACCATCATGTCCGCGCCCTGGCTCAACAAGACCTTGGCGGCGTCGGCTTCCTTGCCGGGATCGAACCAGGTGTTGGCCCAGACGATCTTGACCTTGAAGTCAGGATTGACGGACTGCGCTCCGAGCATGAAGGCATTGATGCCCGCGATAACCTCGGGGATCGGGAAGGAGGCGATGTAGCCTGCCGTGCCCGTCTTCGACATCTTCGCTGCGATCTGGCCGATCACATAACGGCCTTCGTGGAACTTGGCATTGTAGGTCGTGACGTTGTCGGCGGTCTTGTAGCCGGTGGCATGCTCGAACTTCACATCCGGGAATTTCTTGGCGACCTTGAGGGTCGGCTCCATGAAGCCGAAGGAGGTCGTGAAGATGATGTTGCAGCCATCACGGGCCAGACGTTCGATGACGCGCTCCGAATCGGCCTCGGGGACGCTCGCCACATAGGCGGTCTCGACCTTGTCGCCATAAGCGGCCTTCACGGCCTCCAGTCCCTGATGGTGCTGATAGGTCCAGCCGAAATCCTCGATCGGCCCAACATAGACCCAGCAGGCCTTGGTTGCAGCGCCGGCGGTTGCCGCAGCAGCGCCAAGCATGACAGCGGCGGCGGCCGCGGACATTAGAAGTTTTCTCATTTTTGCGTCTCCTTGTTCGATCGGTTTGTTTATCGGTCAGGCACAAAGGGCTGGCCCAGAGAGGCCGGCGTGTTTTTTCTCATCATCATCCGGTTTCCGGAGATGATCACGAGAACTACAATCGTGACGATGTAGGGCAGGGAAGACAAGAACTGCGATGGGATACCCCAAGCTTTTGTTTGTACCACGAAGGACAGTATGGAGATTGTTCCGAAGAGATAGGCCCCCAACAGGGTGCGCCAGGGCAGCCAGGAGGCAAAAACCACCAGGGCGAGCGCTATCCAGCCCCTCCCGGAGGTCATGTTCTCAATCCATTGCGGGGTGTAGACGAGAGACAGATACCCCCCCGCCAGACCGGCACAGGCCCCTCCGAACAGCACGCAGAGATAGCGGACCGCTATGACATTGTAGCCGAGGGCGTGGGCGGAGGCGTGACTATCCCCCACTGCCCGGATGACAAGGCCGGCCTTGGTCCGGAACAGCACATAGGACACTGCTGCTGTCAGTACGACCGCAAGTGGAATCAGCGGATCGATACCGCCAATGCTCGGGAGCTTGACGCCAGGCTGGCCAACAAAGGCTTCGCCAATCTGACCGGACAAGCCAAGCCCAAGCAAGGTCAGGGCCAAACCGGACGCGACCTGGTTGGACACCAGCGTCAGGGTCAGGATGGCGAAGAGCAGTGACATCGCCATGCCTGCTGCAATGGCTGCCGCCAGGCCGAGCCAGGGCGAGCCCGTCCACAGGGCAGCCCCGAAGCCGCAGACTGCCCCCATCACCATCATGCCTTCAACGCCAAGATTGAGCACGCCGGAGCGCTCGACCACCAGTTCGCCCAGAGCAGCAAAGAGCAGCGGTGTGGCCGCAGTCAGAATGATGAAGATGACGGCTGGATCCATTCCCCTAGCCCCCCGCCCGCGCCGCAGCCTGCCGGCTGGTCTCGAGCCTGATCCGGTAGAGGATCATGGTGTCGCAGGCCAACAGGAAGAAAAGCAGGATTCCCTGGAAGACCTTGGCGATCTTGTCGGAAATGCCGAGCGCCACCTGTACGTTCTCGCCGCCAATGAAGCTCAGCGCCAGCAGAAGCCCGGCGATGATGACCCCGACCGGATTGAGGCGTCCGAGAAACGCCACGATGATCGCCACAAAGCCATAGCCTGGCGAATAGGGCGTCTGCAATTGCCCTGACAGACCCATCACATCGCTTGCTCCCGCGAGCCCGGCAAGACCACCGCTCAGCAGAAAGCAGAAAATGACGGCCCGGGCGCCCGAAAACCCTGCAAAACGCCCCGCGCGCGGCGCCGCGCCCAGGACCTTGAGTTCAAATCCCTTCAGCATCCGCGTCATCATGAGGAACAGGGCGAGAGCAGCAATCAGGGCGAACAGTGCACCGAGGTGAATGTCGCCCCAGCGCGGCAGGAGTTGCCAGCCGTCAAAATTGACAGTCTTCGGGAAATTGAACCCCTGCGGGTCCCGCCACGGGCCACGCACGAGCCAGTCGAACAGGAACTGGGCGACATAGACCAGCATCAGGGATGACAGGATGTCATTGGCGCCAAAGCGCGTCTTGAGCACAGCCGGAGCCATCGCCCAGGCCATCCCGCCGATGACCCCCAGCAAGATCATCGCGACCATGGCATCCGGCGTTTGCCAGCTAGTGAAGTAGACTGGAACCATTCCGGCCAGAAGCGCGCCGAGGATGAATTGACCTTCGGCGCCGATGTTCCAGACATTGGCGGAGTATGCCACCGCAAGCCCCGCCCCAATGAGTACCAGAGGCGCGGCCTTCACGATCAGCTGCTGACGCGCCCAGTCCTGCGTCAGCGGTTCGATGAAATAGACGTAAAGCGCCTCGACGGGATCGAGCCCCCGCAACGCAAAGATCACGCCGCCCACCACAACGGTCAGGGCAAGCGCGATGATGGGCGAGAGCAGCGCCATCTTCGCAGAATGCTCGGCTCTTTTCTCAAGCACGAGCCGCATGGGCGCTCTCCCTGCGTTCATGCGCGCCCGCCATCAGCAGGCCGATCCGCTCCGCGGAGAGACTGGCCGCCGGATAGGCATCCGACAGTTGGCCGCGCGAGATGACCGCGATGCGGTCGGCAATCTCGAAGATCTCGTCAAGGTCCTGGCTGATGACCAGCACCGCCGAGCCCTGCCGTGCCAGGTCGACGATGGCCTGGCGGATGGTGGCGGAGGCGCCGGCATCGACCCCCCAGGTCGGCTGATTGACGACCAGCACGCCGGGCCTGCGGTCGAGTTCGCGGCCAACGACGAATTTCTGGAGATTGCCGCCCGACAGCGATCGCGCCTCGGGGTCGGGCTTTGCCTTGCGGACATCAAAGGCCTTGCTTACCCGCGCGGCAATGCCGGTCGCGGCTTCGCGGTTCACAAAGCCGCCACGCGCCAGTTGGGGGTCGCAGGCATGGCGCGTCAGAACGACATTCTGGGACAGCGTGAAGCCGGGCACGGCTCCATGGCCCAGCCGTTCCTCGGGCACGAAGGCGGCACCCGCCTTGCGCCGGGCATTGACGCCGCTGCGGCCCACCGGGCGGCCATCGAGCGCGATCATGGCGTCGTCCGCCAGTCGGCGCTCACCCGACACGGCATCGAAGAATTCCGCCTGTCCGTTGCCCGCGACTCCGGCCACGGCCACCACCTCGCCTGCCCGCACCTCGAGCGAGATGTCCTTCAGCGCAACGGCGAAGGGTCCGTCGGCTTCAAGCTCGAGACCCGAGAGCGCAAGTCGCACCGCACCGCCCGCGTCCGGGGCCACGGCACGCACGACATGGATGTCGCCGCCCACCATGAGCCGAGCAAGACTCGCTGCCGTCTCCTCCGCAGGATCGACATTGGCCACAACCTTGCCGTGGCGCAGGATGGTTGCGTTGTGGCAGAGCCGCTTCACTTCTTCCAGCCGGTGGCTGATGTAGATGACGGCACAGCCCTCGCCCGCAAGGCGCGTCAGCGTCACGAACAGCTGGTCGGCTTCCTGGGGCGTCAGCACCGCGGTCGGTTCATCCATGATCAGGAGCCTCGGCTCCTGCAGCAGGCAACGCACGATTTCAATGCGCTGGCGCTCGCCCACCGAGAGATCGGCAACCACCGCAGAGGGCTCAAGCGGCAGGCCATACTCCCGGGACACGCTGGCGATGCGCGCGGAGAGGGCCTTCATGTCGAAAGGCCCCGGCATGGCCAGCGCAATGTTCTCGGCGACGGTGAGCGCCTCGAAAAGCGAGAAATGCTGGAACACCATGCCAATGCCAAGCTTTCGCGCCGCCGCGGGGCTTGGAATGGCCACGCGACGCCCCATCCAGCGGAATTCCCCGGCGCTGGGCTGAAGCGCGCCATAGATCATCTTGACGAGGGTCGACTTGCCCGCCCCGTTCTCGCCGAGAAAAGCATGGATCTCGCCAGGCTTCACCCGCAGCGTCACGTCGTCATTCGCCTTCAGCGCGCCGAAGAGCTTGGTGACATGCAGGGCCTCGAGGAGATAATCCATGGTTCAGCCGGTTTTTTCCGATCTCACAATGCCTTGGCGGACAGGGGCTGACAATGCCTCATCAAGGGCGATGATCTGGGCAACCACAGAAATCGCGATGGCCGCCGGCAGCTTGGAGCGGATGCCGCCAATGCCGATGGGACAGATCATGGCGCCGATCCGGTCGTCCGGCAGGCCCGCCTCGCGCAGGCGCTTCACGAAGCGCGCCCGCTTTGTGGCGCTGCCGATGACACCGATTTCGAGGATCGAGGGGTTCGCGAGGGCGGCGGCGGCGATCTGAAGGTCCAGCGCGTGGGAATGGGTCATGATGAAGGCAAGCGACCCGGACGCCGCCCCGGCCACCACGTCCAGCGGGTTTCCGGCAAAGGCCGTCACGTTCTGCGGCAGGACGCCGGGAAAGCTTTCAGGTCGGGGGTCGGCCCAGGTCACGTCATAGGGCAAGGGGGCGAGAGCCAGCATCAGCGCGCGGCCGACATGGCCGGCACCAAAAACGAGAACGCGGCGCCGGACGGCACCGAACTGCTCGGACACATCAATGCCGGGCAAGCGGCCCGACAGGGTGAAAGGTCCGGCAGCTTCGCGCGCGGCATGTTCGGCAACCTCGGCAACCGCGTCGGCATCGAAACTCTCGACCGCCAGCATCACCCGTCCGCCGCAGCACTGGCCGAGATCAGGCCCCAGAGACTGATTGATGAACCGTACCTGACGCGGCTTGCCGAGCATGGCCTGCGCCATGGCCAGCGCCTTCCATTCCAGCGCCCCGCCGCCAATCGTCCCGTGGAAGCCAGCGGCACTCACCACCATCCGAGCACCTGCCTCGCGCGGCGCCGAGCCATCCGTGGCAATGACACTCACCAGCGCGCAGGACCCCTGCTCGGCAAGCGCCCTGGCGATGAGGCTCCACGTCTTCATGCGGTCATGGCCCTGACGGCGCGGAGAATGGCCTCCGGCGTTGCCGGCGCATCGAGTTGCGGGATGCGACCGGGTGCAAGGCCTGCAATGGCGTCGAATACCGCCGTCCACACCGACACGCCGAGCATGAGCGGGGGTTCGCCCACCGCCTTCGAGCGGTAGATCGTGTCTTCCTTGTTGCCGCGCGACTCAAAGAGCGCCACACGGAAATCGGCCGGAACATCAGAGGCGCAGGGTATCTTGTAGGTCGAGGGTGCGTGGGTACGAAGCCGCCCCGCCGCGTCAAAGACAAGCTCTTCGGTGGTGAGCCAGCCCATGCCCTGCACGAAGCCCCCTTCCACCTGTCCGATGTCGAGCCCGGGATTGAGCGACAGCCCCACATCATGCAGCAGGTCGGCGCGCGTCACCTTCATTTCACCGGTCAACGTGTCGATCAGTACTTCCGAGCAGGCCGCGCCATAGGCGAAATAGAAGAACGGTCGGCCTTTGGCGCGCGCCCGATCCCAGGCGATTTTCGGCGTGGCATAGAAACCCGTTGCCGACAGGGAAACCCGCGCCATGTGCGCAAGCCGCGCCAGTTCGCCGAAGGTGACCGACCGGTTCCCGATCTTCACCTTGCCGTCTGCAAAGCGGATGCGTTCCTTCGGAACTTTCCAGTGTCTGGCGGCAAACTCGGTGAGCCGCGTGCGGATGGTCGCGGCTGCCTGCTTCGCCGCCATGCCGTTGAGATCAGCGCCCGACGAGGCAGCCGTCGCCGAGGTGTTCGGCACCTTGCCGGTGGTGGTGGCGGTGATCCGCACCGCTTCGGCATCGATCCCGAATTCCTCGGCCACGACCTGCGCCACCTTGGTGTAGAGACCCTGGCCCATTTCCGTGCCGCCGTGATTGAGGTGCACCGAGCCATCGGTGTAGACATGCACCAGCGCTCCCGCCTGATTGAGGTGGGTGAGCGTGAAGGAGATGCCGAACTTGACGGGCGTCAGCGACAGCCCCTTCCTGAGAACCCGACTTTCCGCATTGAAGGCCGCGATCGCCTTGCGCCGGGCGCGGTAGTCGGAGCTCTTCTCGAGCCTTGCGATGATGTCCGGCGCGATGTTGTCCTCGACCTTCATGCCATAGGGCGTGACATTGCGCCTTGGGCCATAGAGATTGGCCTTGCGCACATCGAGCGGGTCGCGGCGCGTGAGAATGGCGATCGCCTCCATCATGCGCTCGGCAAACACGACGCCCTGCGGCCCGCCAAAGCCGCGGAAGGCGGTGTTCGAGACGGTATGCGTGCGCAGGCGGCGAGTGGCGATGCGGGCAGCGGGATAGAAATAGGCGTTATCGGCGTGGAACATGGCGCGGTCGCAGATCGCGTTGCTCAGGTCGGCGGAGCAGCCGCAGCGTGCGAGCAGGTCGGCATCAACGCCCAGAATGCGGCCACGCCTGTCGAAGCCCACGGCGTAATCGACCCGGAAATCATGCCGCTTGCCGGTCATCATCATGTCTTCGTCGCGGTCGAGGCGGCACTTGGCCGCCCGGCCCGTCACATGGGCCGCCAGAGCCGCGAGGCAGGCCCATTGCGCGGCCTGGCTCTCCTTGCCGCCGAAGGCTCCGCCCATGCGGCGGCACTCCACCGTCACGCGCGCGGACGGCACATGGAGCATGTGCGCCACGAGATGCTGCACCTCGGACGGATGCTGCGTCGAGCAATGCAGCATCATGCCGCCCTGCTCCTCCGGCACGGCGAGGCTCACCTGGCCTTCAAGGTAGAAATGTTCCTGGCCACCGATGCGGAAACTTTCCGAAAGCCGCTGTGGCGCTGAAGCGACGGCCCTGGCGGCATCGCGGCGGATGAAGGCGTAGGGCTCGCCCACATCCTTCGTCTTCCTGGCCAGCGCATCCTCGACGGTGACGGCCGGTGTCTCGGCCGCCACGACGACTTTTGCAAGCCTCGCTGCACGGCGTGCAGCCTCGCGCGTGTGGGCAACAACAGCGAAGATCGGCTGGCCATGATAGATGATCGCGCCATCCGCGAGGATCGGATCGCCGCCAACCGACGGGCTGCAATCATTGACGCCCGGAATGTCACGCGCCGTCAGGACTGCAATCACGCCCGGCGCAGCCCGCACCGGCGCGAGATCAAGCGAGGTGATGGCGCCCAGCGCAGCCTCCCGCGCGAAGCCCGGATACACATGCACAAGTCCTTCGGGTTCGCGGATGTCATCGACATAGGCGGCAGCACCCTGCACATGCAGCGCGGCACTGTCATGGGCCAGCGTGTGGCCGACGACGGCGGTCGCACGACGGGTCTGCTTCATGATGCCATCACTCCACGCGCCCCCAACAGCCGCGTGGCGGCCGTGCCTGCAACTTCCATCAGCGCCTTGCGCAACAGGCCCTGCGCCACCTCCATGCGGTAGGCGGCCGAGGCGCGCATGTCCGAGATCGGCGCATAGTCGGCCGCAAGCGCGGCAAGGGCAGACTGCCAGCTTGCCTCACTGTCAAGCGAAACCCCGACCAGCGCGGCCTCGGCGGATGCCGCGCGCCTGGGCGTTGCCGCCATGCCGCCGAAGGCAACGCGAGCCGACGTGATGCGCCGCCCTTCAAGGCCAAACCGGAAAGCCGCCATCACGGCGGAGATGTCCTGGTCAAAGCGCTTGGAGATCTTGTAGGCACGGAAGGCTTCGTTGCGGGCGAGTTTTGGCACATCGATGCGCCAGACGAGTTCGCCCGGCGCGCGGTCCTGACGGCCATAGGCGATGAAGAACGACTCGAGCGGCAGTGTGCGTTCGGTCTCTCCCTTGCGGAGTGTCAGGCTCGCTCCCAGCGCGATCAGGAGCGGCGGCATGTCGCCGATGGGCGAACCGTTGGCGATGTTGCCGCCTACCGTGCCCGAGGCACGCACCTGCGCAGACCCCAGCCGCCGCATGACCTCAGCGACATCCACGTCGATGGTGCCAAGCGCCGCCATGGCTTCCGCATAGGTTGCGGCTGCGCCGATGCTGATCGCGCGGCCACGCTCGCGTATCTCATGGAGCGACTGGACGCCGCCTGTCAGGATGATCTTGGGAAGCACCCGCAGTTGCTTGGTGATCCACAGGCCGACGTCGGTTGCGCCCGAGACGACAACGGCGTCAGGATGTTCAGCCGAAAGTCGCGTGAGCGTTGCGGCCTGTGCCGGCCGGGCGATGAAGCTGTCGTGCGTGCCAATGAAGACATCCCTGCCATCATTCAGTGCGGCCAGTTGCTTCGCAGCAGCTGCCGCGCCAGCGGCCCAGCGATCTGCCGCCTTGCCCCGGCAACTCGCAAGCGCCGCCTCGACAATAGGCCGGTATCCCGTACAACGGCAGAGATTGCCGGCGAGATGGGTAACGATTTCGTCACGGCCTGGTGCATGACCGGCATGATAGAGGGTGAAGAGGGCCATGATGAAGCCGGGCGTGCAGAAGCCGCATTGCGAGCCGTGGCTGTCCACCATCGCCTGCTGGACCGGATGAAGCTCGCCATCGGTGGCGAGATCATCGACTGTCACCAGTTCCTTGCCGTCGAGTTGCCCCACCAGAAGGATGCAGGCATTGACGGGCTGATAGACGACCTTTCCATCCCGCAGGCTGCCCAGCGCCACGGTGCAGGCGCCGCAATCGCCTTCATTGCAGCCTTCCTTGGTGCCGCGCGCGCGGTCCTGCAGTCGCAGATAGTCGAGAACGGTCTGCATCGGCGGCACGGCTGTCAGTTCGACAAGCTTGCCGCGGCGCAGGAAACGAATGGCGGTGCGGTCGGGCATCGGCGGTCAGCTTCCGCGATAGGTGGAATAGCCATAGGGCGAGAGCAGCAGCGGCACATGATAATGCGCAGCCTTGTCCGCAATGCCGAAGCGGATGGGGATGACATCGAGAAAGGCCGGATCGGGGAGCGATACGCCACGCGACCGCAGATAGTCTCCGGCGTGGAAGCGCAGTTCATACTGGCCAGGCGCGAAGGCATCGCCCTCGAGCAGCGGGCCATCCGCGCGGCCATCGGCATTGGTGGCAAGGGTGCGAAGCGGCGCGGCCTCGCCGTGGCGAAACAGCTCGATCCTCAGACCGGCGGCGGGGGTTCCCGCGGCGGTATCCAGAACATGTGTCGTGAGACGGCCCATGACTTGCCGTTACCCCCTTGAGAAAGCCTTGGGCCGGTCTCTTGCCGACCCGTCAAGCAGACAGGCTAACATGCGAAATCAATGCGCAAAAGTGGAATAAGCCGTACCGCTGTCAACGGATCAGGATGGCGCGGAAATCATTGACGTTGGTGTGGGTCGGTCCGGTCACCACCTGGTCGCCCAGTGCCTCGAACAGGCTGTGGGCATCGTTGCTGGCAAGACAGGCCATGGGGTCGAGGCCGAGGGCGAGGGCGCGATCGAGGCTCGCCGGGCCGATCAGTGCTCCGGCGATGGGTTCCATGCCGTCAATGCCGTCGGTATCGGCCGCAAGCGCATGAATGCCAGGTGCGCCGCCGAGCGCCATGGCAAGGCCCAGGAGAAATTCGACGTTGCGTCCACCCCGGCCCTTGCCCCGCACCGTGACGCTGGTCTCGCCGCCCGAGAGCAACAGGCAGGGCTTGCGTGCTGTTTCGCCGTGGGTGGCGATCTCGAGTGCAATCGCAGCATGGACCTTGGCAACCTCGCGCGCCTCGCCCTCGATGCGGTCGCCGAGATAGAGCACGTGAAGGCCGAGGGCCTCGGCCCTGCGGCGCGCCGCCATGAAAGACTGGCGGGGCGAGACGATGACATGGGTCTGAGTGGCCGGACTGAGGATGGAGCGGTCTTCGTCGGGACTTTCCAGCCATTGCGCGACAGAGGCGGGCACCGGCACACGATAGCGCGCGAGCACCGCGCGGGCATCGGCCTTGCGTGTGGGATCGGGGACGGTCGGACCCGATCCGATGATGGCAGGGTCATCGCCGGGTACGTCCGAGAGGGCCAGCGTATGAATGCGGGCCGGTCCTGCCGCGCGGGCGAGCCGTCCACCCTTGATGGCAGAGATCTGCTTGCGGACGCAGTTCAGCTCGGCGATGTTGGCGCCGCAGCCCAGCACGGCCTTCACGAGGGCGAATTTCTCGCCAATGGAAATGCCCGGGACCGGCTTGGACATCAGGGCGGATGCGCCGCCCGAGATCAGCGCGATCAGGAGATCATCGGGACCCAGCGTGGCAGCGAGCGCCAGCGCCCGGTCGGCCGCGACAAGGCTGGACTGGTCGGGCACCGGATGGGAGGCATGAAGGACCTCGAGCCGGGTCAGATCATGGGCATAGCCATGGGGCGCGATGACGAGGCCCTCGAGCCGGCCCGGCCAGTTCAACTCCACGGCTCGCGCCATCGGTATGGCCGCCTTGCCAACCGCGATGACAACGGTGCGGCCCCTGGGCGGCGCGGGCAAAGCCTGCACCACGGCCGTCACCGGGTTTGCGGCCTCGACCGCAAGCCCGAAGAGTTCGCGCAGGATTGCCCGGTCGTCAGTCACGCCTCATCATCTCCCTGGTCATGGCGCTTATTGCGCCAAGCCAGGCAGATGCACAAGAGCGCGCGGGGGGCGTCAGCGGGCGACGGTCACGCTGCAATGGGCGCGGCTGGCCACATCGGCAGCCACCGACCCCAGGACCAGGCGCGAAACCCCGCGCTTGTCACCCGTGCCGACGACGATGTGGTCGAAGCCGTTTTCCTCGGCATACTGGACGATGGCGGCAGCCGCCTCGCGGCTCCGGAGCGCCAGTTCTTCGACAGCATGCGCACCGGCCTTGCGGGCAGCAGCAGCGGCGGCATCGAGGACCTTCTTCACCTGATCGTCCTCCCACGTGTAGATCAGCGGCCCGCGGCTTCCGCCATGCGCCACATTGACCGCGCAGATCGTCAGCCTGGCGCCCATCTTTGCAGCTATTTGCGCAGCGAGCTCAATGGCATGGGCCGAGTGATCGGTTCCGTCGGTGGCGCAGAGAATCTTCTTGGTCATCCGTTCCTCCTGTCTGTGGTTGCTCAGATCCGTGAGCAATCCCTAGGCGCGGGGACGGGATTCCACCTTGATTTCGGTCAAGACCTGCGGTGCTCAGAGGCTGTCGGCACCGAAGGTATCGCAGTCGCCGAGGCTCTTTGCCTGGAGCCCGCGCTTGAACCAGCGCACGCGCTGCTCGGAGCTCCCATGGGTGAAGGACTCCGGCACCACATAGCCCTGGGCGCGGCGCTGCAGCCGGTCATCACCGATCGCTGCGGCAGCATTCAGGCCTTCCTCGATGTCACCATCCTCGAGGAGATTGGCCGACGCATTGGCCTCCTGTGCCCAGATGCCCGCAAAACAGTCCGCCTGCAATTCCATGCGCACCGACAGGGCGTTGCCCTCCGCTTCCGAGACGCGCATCCGCCGCGCGGATACCTTGCTGGCGATGCCAAACAGGTTCTGCACGTGATGACCGACTTCATGGGCGATGACATAGGCCTGCGCAAAATCACCCGCTGCGCCAAGCTGGTTCTTCATGTCGTCGTAGAAACTCAGGTCGATGTAGACCTTCTGGTCGGGCGGGCAATAGAAGGGGCCGACAGCCGATTGCGCCATGCCACAGGCCGATTGCACGGAGCCATCGAAGAGAACCAGCTTGGGCTTGGCATAGGTCTCGCCCATCTCACGGAAGATGTCGTTCCAGACCCGGTTGTTGGACCCCAGGACCCTGGCCACGAACTCCTTGCCGGCATCCGCCTGGACATTGGCGCTGCCGGTTCCCGGACCCGCCGAGGCGCCGGGATCGGGCGCCGTATCGAGCTTGGTATCGGGCGTGGAAATCGTTGTATCGCCACCACCCTGCGTTCCCGGCTGGGTGAATTCCTGCAGCAGGTCGATGCCCATCATCTTCAGAACGAAGTAGAGGATGACCAGAAACACGATGGTCTTGAGGCTGAAACCTCCGGCCCGCTGGCCGCCCATGGGAATGGTGATGCGCCTGCCGCTCCCGCCACCGGGAAAGCCGAAGCCGCCGCCCTGCCCGCGCCGGTCCTCGATGCTGTCATAGTCGGGCTTTTCGTTTTCAAGGCGCATGTCCGGCCCTCCTCATGTCTGGCGCGAGACCGCCTCGGCTTTCTCGCAACGGAACTTGCAGAGACCATAGATCAATTTCAGAGACGGCGTCTCGACTTTTGCGAGGTGGGCCAGTTCGATCACTGCGCCCAGCAGGGCGTCGAGTTCGGTCGGCCGCCCGGCTTCCACGTCCTGCAGCATGGACGTGCGGTGGGCGCCAACCCTGGCAGCCATGTCGATGCGCTCATCGGCACTGACCTGAAAGGCAATGCCCAGCCGTTCACCGACGTGCCGGGCTTCGTCCATCATGGCATGGATCACCCGGCGGGTGCCAGGATCGGCGGCAAGTTCTGCGAGCGTACCCTGCGTCAGCACACTCACCGGGTTGAAACTGAGATTGCCCCACAACTTCAGCCAGATTTCCTGGCGCAGATTCGGCTTCACGGGGCTCTTGATTCCGGCATCGGTGAGCAGCCGGCTCAGCAGGCTGACGCGTTCCGTCTTCTGGCCTGACGGCTCGCCCAGCGGCATGCGTTCGCCGTAGTTGTGGCGGATGACGCCCGGCGAGGCGATCTCCGCAGCCTGCCAGACCACGCAGCCCAGCGCGCGCTCCGGCCCGATGCGGCTCCAGATCCGGCCGCCGGGATCGACGCTTTCGAGCCGCGTACCCTCCAGCGGCCCGCCTGTGCCATGAAAATACCACCACGGCACGCCGTTCTGGGCAAAGAGGATTGCCGTCTCGGGCCCGATCAAGGGCATCAGCTGATCGATGACGGCGGCCAGCCCCTGCGCCTTGAGGGCAAGAATGATGAAATCCTGATGCCCCAGATCTGACGGCTGGCCGGTGATGCGCGGATGCGTCACGTGGCGACTGCCGTCCTGCAGCAGGGTGAGACCATTGGCGCGAAGGGCCTCGAGATGTGCGCCGCGGGCCACCAGCGAGACATCGGCCTCACCTTTCAGGGCCAGCCGGGCGCCGACATAGCCCCCGATGGCGCCCGCGCCGAAGATGCAGATGCGGGTCATGCGAGGCCCAGCTTCTGCGCAAGCCCGATGCGTTGCAGCTTGCCGGTGGCGCCTTTGGGAATTTCATCGAGGATCACGATGCGACGGGGCACCTTGAAGGCCGCAAGCTTCATGGCGGCGAAATCGATGAGTTCACGCTCTCCCGCAGTCATGCCCTCGCGCAGCACGACAGCCGCAGCGACCT
>Ga0129333_10001481_pt1 | contig 21276 bp, 18 predicted proteins | sample CPB6_08_DNA_FD_94474 | JGI IMG/M metagenome (GOLD analysis project Ga0129333, IMG submission 94474) | Freshwater to marine salinity gradient microbial communities from Chesapeake Bay, USA - CPBay_Sum_0.6_0.8_DNA | ecosystem: Environmental > Aquatic > Marine > Coastal | place: USA: Chesapeake... | reverse complement strand
GCATCGGAACGGACTGCATCGCACGCCGTACCCAGCCCGAGAGACCCAGCACCAGCATGAGAAATCCGGTGGCAAGAAAGGCGCCGATAACCTCGCTCCAACGCAGGTGGCCAAGCGCCGAGCCTACCAGCACGGCTCCCGGAATGGTCCAGAAGAACACAAGCGGCTGCCGATAGCGCGTGCAGAAGAGCAGGGTAATCAGCCCATTGATGAAAAAAGAGCCGAAGATCCACGAAGACAGATCGGACTCGCTCAGCCCCCCCTGCTTGCCAACGGCAAGAATTATCGCGACCGGCCCTGATGCGGCAAAGACAAATCCGATGAACGCGTTAGCGATGTACAGCCCGCCGGAATCGGCGAGCATCTGCCGGAGTCCGGGAATTGGTCTGGACGCGGATTCCAAGGGCATGGCAACCTCTTAAGTACAAGACGATCGGGAGGGACGATTACGCTGGATTCGTGCTCTTCACAGGCCGGCATGCAATGTCACCATCGACAGGAATTTTTGCGGCTTGCGGGAGGCCCTTTGGGGCAAGACATTCGCCAACCTAAAGCCGCTAGATCCCCAGAGTCTTCATGGCTGGCTCTGGATAGCGAGTACCAGTCGCAGCATCTCGCGGGAACATTTCGTTGAGTGTGTGAATGTCGTCTTTGCTTAAATGAATACTCTGCGCGGCGACATTCTGCTCAAGGTAGGTGATTCTTTTGGTACCGGGAATTGGAAACACATCCTGTCCCTGTGCGTGCACCCAAGCTAAAGCCAATTGGCCAGTTGTCAAGCCCTTCTCGGCTGCAAGTTTCTCAAGCCTGGCCAGCAACTCCACATTTCTGGAAATATTCTCTGGTTTGAAACGAGGATGCCCTCGCCTTGCGTCTTTCTCTCCGAGCGACTCAGTCGACTTGATAGCCCCAGTCAGAAAACCCCTTCCCAAGGGCGAATAGGCCATCAGTGCAATGCCGTGTTTGCGGCAGGTGTCCATAACATCACCCTCAATATCCCGGCTCCAGAGTGAATATTCTGTCTCGAGGGAAGCGATAGGATGTACCTTGCTGGCACGCTCAATTGTCGAGGCCCCCGCCTCGGAAAGGCCCAAATATTTCACTTTGCCCTGTTCGACCAGTCGCTTCATAGCGCCCACCGTATCCTCGATAGGCACCATTGGATCAACTCGATGCTGAGCATAGAGATCGATCACCTCAACGCCTAGGCGTTTCAGCGAGCGGTCGCAGGCGATTACCACATGATTAGGATGTCCTCCGGTGTAGCCAGTGTCACCACCACCGGCCAGGGCCAAATTGCCAAACTTTGTGCATATCACTGCTTTGTCGCGACGTCCGAACAGCGCCTTGCCCACCAGCAACTCGTTCGCTCCGTTACCATAGGCATCTGAGGTTACGATCATGTTGACGCCCAGATCTAGGGCCCTGTGAATAGTGGCAATAGACGCTTCGTCGTCAGGCTGACCGTATAAGATCGACATGCCCATGCATCCGAGACCCTGCGCAGAGACCATGGGGCCGTTCTTTCCAAGTTGTCGCAATTCCATCGTTAGAACTCCTCGTTGATGATGAAAAAAATATAGGCTACCGAAAAATGTGGGCTTTATGCCGATGATTATCCATTGAACCGCTTAGAGAATTCCATGCATCTCCAACTCGTCAGCATTCCCACCAACTCGACCCCTCTGGACGGTCTCTTTTATGGCGTCCGGCCAGCGAATCAACCTCTTGCCCGGGATATCGAGCATGTCCAATCCGATGGCTATCGGGGTGATCATGCTGCGCTTCTTTTCCATGGAAATACGATGAACTTTTACACGGGAAGTCTTCGATTCCTGCCGCCGGAACTGGTTAGACGAAAAATCGAATGCCTTGCTTTCAACCGAAGGGGCCACGATATTCTTGCCATCCGTAACAGCAGACAAGCAGAAGGTGCTGCCTTCCAGAGTGCGGGCCAAGCGATTGAAGACAATTCGATCGCTGCAGACTGGCTCCGCGCAAAAGGCCATGCACGCCCTGTTGTCATCGGCCATAGCAACGGGGGCATGCTTGCAGTGGAACATGTTGCCCGGCGACCTGATACTCCCGCGATGGTATTACTCTCGGCCCATTGTGGTGGAAAAAACATGCTGCCTATGGCTAGCGCCGCAGGTCTTCTTGCACAAGACCATGTTGATGAATTCACGCAACAAGCTCGGGACCTCGTACGGCAGGGGAGAGGCAAGGAACTTATCCTTCTGCCAGGTTGGTGGTATGTCATCAGCGCTGAGAGCTTCCTCAATCAACTTGATGGATTGCCGGACATTCTCACACTGGCACCCCTAATCAAGTGCCCGGTTCTGTACATTCGAGGTGATCAAGAGTCCCGAGACCTCTATCCGGCCGAGGCTTTTGCCGAGCGCTGCGGCAGTCACTGCCATGTCGAGATCATCCCTAACTGCGACCACTTTTATAACGGTGTTGAAGATCTCGTCGCCTCAATTGTGGGTGAGTGGCTGGAAACCACCCTGCGCCACTAGTTCAGGCGGCCGTCGCAGTCCTGGCTTCATCAATAAGTTCTAGAAGTCGCTCGGGTGAAAGTGGGAATTCTTTGATCACTACACCCAGTGGCTTGAGTGCGTCCTCTATGCCTGAAATGATGCAGGCAATAGCCGGTATGGTTCCACCTTCACCGGCCCCTTTGACGCCCAGAACATTGACTGGAGATGGAGATTCCATGTGATCCACCGAAATCTTTGGCATCTCGGTGGCCAGTGGCATTAGGTACTCTCCAAGGTTGGTGGTGACGGGTTGTCCCGTGCTCTGATCGTATTTCATGTGTTCGAACAGGGCATTGCCAATACCATGAACGACGCCACCAATTACTTGACCATCGACCAAGGCAGGATTGAGAACTGTACCGCAATCGTGGGCAACCCAGTAATTCATAAGTCGCACCTCACCGGTTTCGATATCCACTTCAAGTTCAACGGCATTTGAACCGTTGGAATACACCGCCCGCTCGGGAGTGTGATAGGCCGTGGCTTCAAGCCCAGGCGTGAAGCCCATCGGCAGGAGGACCCCGACTGACGCATGTAGCCGCTTGGAGAGCTCACCCAGACTGACATTCCTGTCTGGTAAGCCCTTGACGAACACGATCCCTGCGTCAATATAAAGATCCTTTTCTGAAACCTCGAACTGGCTGGCAGCCACCTTCAACGCCTTTTCCCTGACCTGAAGTGCCGCCAGGTGAATACTGGGGCCAGCAGTCGCCGCTACGCGGCTGCCTACCGTTGAGAGTGCGAGGGCGGGAGAGTTGGTATCGCCGAGTTTTACGACAACATCATTCACAGTCAGGCCAAACTGGTCAGCTGCGATTTGTGCAGCGATGGTTTCAAGTCCCTGACCCTGGGCGCACGAACCGAGTTCCACGCATAGCTTTCCTGAGGGAAGAACCTTAACGGTCGCTCCCTCATAGGGAGGTAAGCCGCAGTCCTCGTTGTAGCTGACTACCCCTAGTCCTCGCCATTTACCATGGCGGGCAGCCTCAGCGCGGCGCGTCTCGAAATTGGTGTAATCACACGCCTCAAGTACCATTTCCAAGCACTTTTCATAATCGCCAGAGTCATACTGGACTGCGATGCCGTTGGGCAACTTTGCGCCAGTAGGGTAGGGGAACTGGTGCTTTTGCACGTAGTTTCGACGCCTGACTGTGGTGCGATCGAGACCAAGATTCCTTGCAACTGAATCCATGCTCCGCTCGATGATGAATGTCGCGTTGGGTCGTCCAGCACCCCGAATGGGCGTTGTAGGCACCGCATTGGTGAACATGCAATCAAGCGTGATATCAATTGACCCGATGGCATAGGAGCCGGGGAATGGAACAACGGTCGTCATGCACAACAGTAGCCCATAGGGCAGGAATGCACCATTATCATGAACGCACAGTCCTCGAATGCCGAGCACTTTGCCATCAGCTTCGCAAGCTACCTCCACATCCCACCACTGGTCTCGCTGCTGCGTTGTTGCGAGAAAATGTTCCAGCCTATCCTCAGTCCATTTAACCGGACGCTTCAACTTTAGGGCAAGGACGACCAGTAGCAACTCCTCGGGATAATGCGCAGCCTTTGGTCCAAACCCGCCACCGACATCCGGTGCGACTACACGAATAGAGGATTCATCTCGCTCAAGAAACTGGGCAATAAAACGACGAACCAGAAATGGAGATTGGGTTGATGTCCAAAGCGTTATCTGATCAGCCTGCTGATCGTACTGCGCAAGCGCACCCCTGCACTCCATGGAGTGGGGAACCCCACGATGCTGGAAGTACGACTCCCTGAACACATAAGGCGCCTTTGAGAACACCCCATCAACATCACCAAACTTCCAGGAAACTTTCGCGGCGAGGTTATCCGAGAACTTCTGATGCACTGGGGGTGATAATGGATCGCGGGCCTGCCTGGCATCGACGACGGCAGGTAGAACCTCATACTCCACCTGTACAAGCTGCGCAGCATCCTCGGCAACATATCGGTTTTCGGCCACAACTACGGCGATCGTCTGACCCACGTAGCACACCTCGTCCTGCGCCAGGACATGTTGAGTGATGGGATGACGGATAAGGGGACTTGGGTTTGCGAGTATCATCGGCTTGAGAGTAAGTCCCCCGAGATCGGCGAGTGTGAAAACCCCGATTACACCCTGGAGTGCTACAGCCGCGGAGGTATCGACGCTGATGATTCTTGCGTGTGCTTCAGATGAGCGCACGAAGGCAACCGCCAATTCCCCATGCACATGGATGTCATCGACATAGCGCCCTTGTCCCCGAAGGAGGCGGTCATCCTCCAGGCGTTGTACCGCCGCTCCAACATTCCTGGCCCCCATTACAGACCCCCCTTACGGATTGCCGCTGCAGCTTCTAACGTCGCATTGACAATGCCCTGATAGCCGGTACAACGACAGATATTTCCGGAAATGACTTCGCGTACTTCGCGTTCGCTAGGGTTGCTGTATTCGCGGAGAAAGGCTGAACAGGTCATCAGCATGCCCGGCGTGCAGAATCCACACTGCAGACCATTGTTATTCTTGAAGGCCTGCTGGATCGGATGGTACTTGCCATCGGGCGATGCTAGACCTTCCACCGTAGTCACCTCAGCACCGTCAGCCTGTACTGCAAACATGATGCATGAACGCACGGCCTCGCCATTAAGGTGAATCGTACAGGCACCGCATACGCCATGTTCGCATCCGACGTGCGTGCCGGTCAGGCCGCATTCATGACGGATGAAGTCAGCGAGGGTCATGCGAGTTTCGATGGTTCGCTGGTAAGACATGCCATTGATCAATACGTGAATTGTCCTGAGATCTTTCATGCCTTACCTCAACTGTTCTGATGAATGTTGATCATGCGTCCATATTGGAAAACGTTTACTGCATCGCGGAAATCGCTCTCTCCGAGGCCTGTTCGAGTGCCCGTGACGCGAGTACGCGGGCAATGCGTTTGCGATACTGCCCACTAGTTTGGGCATCAGAGCTTGCCTCAATGCCGTCGATTGCCTGATGAATGTATGCAAGGGCATTGTCATCCGGTTTGTATCCGATGAGGTCGTTCTCGGTCCCAGTCAACCGAAAGGGTGTAGATGACACACCAATGACCGATAGGGCAATTCGTTTGATCAGACCCGAGCGATCAAGCGCGAGAAGGCATCCAACACCGGCAATCGCAAAATCCCCATGCCGTCTGGAGAACTCTACGAAGGCATGTCCGTGAGGCATCGTCCAGGGAGAAAACTCGACGTCCGTGAGAAGTTCGTCAGCCTCGAGATTGGGGGTCATGAAGGATACGCTCCACTCGTTTGCAGGGACTAGCCGGTGACCACTTGCGTTTTCAACCCGCAGGGTTGCATCATAGAGAAGGCATATGCCGGGAAGTTCTGCCGCCGGGTCCAGATGCGATAAGCTGCCCCCGATGGTGCCGCGATTTCGCGTTGCATAGTGACCAACCCATTGAAGGCTTTCGGAAAATATGGGGCACAGCCGCCTAAGTGATTCGTCGCGTTCTATGGACTTCTGGCGGGTCATTGCGCCCAGCCTCACCTTGCTGTCTGAAATACTTATGCCATCGAGGTCCGTGACCCGATTTAGATCGATCAGATGATCCGGCATGACGAATCGAAAATTCAGCATCGGTCCCAGGGACTGACCTCCCGCTAGAACCTTGCAGTTCTCCTGCTCGCGCAGCAGAGCGAGCACTTCTGACCTGATTTGCGGATTGTGGTACTTGAATGACGACGGCTTCATGAATTTTTCGAATTTCCAAAAAGACGGGACAAAGAGCGCTTGAGGGCAGACCAGCCCGATGCCCAGAGCAAACCGATGACATTAATGGAATTGGGCTGATCCACGGTGGTCACGGCATTGTTTTGAGAGGGAATGTCAGAAGCACCAGAAACTGAGGTCCCAGTGGCAGGAAATTCTTCGGCCACTGCCGCTACACCGGATTTGAGCAACACTTGCTCTGCAAGCGTTTTCGAAAACTGACTTGTCAGCTGGCTCGCAATCTCCCTTACCACGCCTGCACCACGCCCGTACTGTGCCACCATACCCGACAATGCAAGATCCGTGTCAACCGAAACCAGTGTCCCCTCGGGAATAGCTGCCATCCGAAATCGCATTTGCGCTGAAAAATTTCCCCTGCCCTTGCCATCCGAGCCCCTCGCGGTGAGAGAGCCGGCCTTGACAGCCTCATCGAGATCAGAAAGCTGCCCTTCACCCTTGAACTGCAATTGAACCGGTCCCGCCCGAAGACTAACCAGCCCCTTGAAACCGTGCTTATCGATCAACTCTGTCACCTTGGCCCCAGGCATACAGGGTACCGCTAGGGCCGGATCAGTTAGAAAGGCCCAAACCTGTTCCGTCGAGGCCGCGACACTGAATTCATTATGAAAAGTGACTGTCATGCAAAAATAGACGAGCAGGGCCTAGGCCAGTCCGGCTAGGCAGCCTGCTTGAATCGTGATCAACGTTTTGTGGAGCGCTCAGCCTCGAATTTGTTACGAGCTTTCTGAAAGTAGTCCCAGACAAGACGCACATTCTTGTTGCCCTGAGACTCTTGTTTCTTGAATAAGGACTCGTTGGCCTGCCCACCCTTATCCAACATAAAACGCTCATCTTCAGCAGAGGATTGGTGAAAGACGGTTTTGTTTTGCTTCATCCATCTCGACTTGATGGAATCTTCAACTTCCATCAGTGATTGGCCATAGCGCTCAGCGTACTCACTGCGCAGTTGCCTGAGCATCGTCTGGGTTTCGGGGGGCAGAGCCCTGAACTTGGCTCCAGTCATGAAGAAGCCGGAAGCAAGCGCTCCACCATTACCTTTTGCGCCTGGAGGATTGAGATGGTGGACGTGACGAATCACCTCCTGAAGCTTGAAAGCATCGGATAAAAGCAGGGCCATGTCACCTAATGCATCAATTGTGCCTCGATCCATTGCCTGATACATATCGCCAAATGGCATGAAGATGGGATTGGCATCAAGTGTCTGATAAAAGGGCACACGGGCGCCGCCGTAGGTACGCAGGGACTTGCCTTTCAGTTCGCGAACCGATTTCAGTGGCTGTCTGGTTCCTACAGGTGCATGACCACTGATGTGTGGCATGAGGAAAACGATATCCTCGCGGGTCAACTCGGCCTTGAGATCAGGCTGGTTTTCCATGGTATCGATCGCCGCCTTAAGCGCTGAGACATAGTCATCCCCGAAATTGAAGATCTGATCGAGAACCATGTAATTCGGAAACTTCGCCGGAAAGTAGGTGCTGCTGACCCAAGCCAAGTCAGCGATGCCCGATTGAATGCCAGGAAGCGCGTCGGCCCACTTGACCAGTGAATCGCTCCAGAAATACTGGACCTTAATCTTTCCCCCGGACCGTTTTTCAACTTCGCTGCCCCACCACTTGTGCATGCCACCAAACCATGACTTCTCGCCGACAGGAATGGCCATCTTCCATGTCACCGGCTGACTGCTTTGTTGAGCAAATGCAGCAGGCCCTAGGACCATTGATGCTCCAGCTAGGGCGCACATTGTCTTTAGAAATTTCCTTTTCATCGTTTACTCCTTTAGGATGTTTGACTGCTATCAGGCCTCGAAACTCTGGCCGGCATAGGTTTCCCTGCCAGCCAAGAGGTATGCGCTTTTGATCGAATTAATCAGCAACTGGACAAAAAGAAGAAGAATTCCCAATGCGAAAAGGCACTTGAAAGGCCAAAGGGGGAAGTTGTACACGGCGAGGCGAAACTCCAAAATCCGCACCGATTCAAAGGCAAGGCTCCATGCTGATAAGGTGAGGTAGCCGAACGCGGCCGACGCGAGTAGGTTGCCGAAAAGGTCGATTACACAACGACTTTTTTTCGACCAGTTTTCTGTAAGAAAGGTCACATTGACATGGCCTCGTTCCATGGCAACCATAGATACCCCGAAATAAACAGACACCACGAGGAGCGCCTCGACTAGCTCAACCGTTACGGGGAATGGAACCAGAAGCTTTCGCCCCAGGGTGTTGATCACGATCACCACGGTCATGATGATGAGTGGAATGGCGATGAGAAAGGGGATCGCTTTCTTGTAGAAATTCTCGTAGGCAATGATGGCTTTTTCCATATGGCAAATCTTTTTTGGATGCTTGCTGAGCCGATTTATCGCATCGAACGCATCAACTCTGGTAGCCAGAGCGTCAGATCGGGAAACGCTACAAGTACGATAACTGTTAGCAACATAAGCCCAACGAAAGGAAGGGAGCCCATAAAGATGTCCTTAAGTTCGACAGTGTCCCCCAAGGCCCCTTTCATGACAAAGCAATTGAGACCCAACGGGGGCGTGATTGCCCCGATAGTCATCATCATCACCACGATCACTCCAAACCAGACAAGACTCTGATCGAGGTCGACCATAATCGGCGAAAGGATGGGAATAGTCAGGACCATCATGGAAATGGCGTCCAGAAAGCATCCCAGGAAGAGATAGAGCAGAATGATCGCAGACATGATGGTCCAAAAGGAGAGTCCCATACCAGTCACCCATTTGGTGATGGCAGTAATGACACCTGATGAAGACAAGAAGGTCGCGAAGATGAAGCCAGACCCCAGCAGCAAAAAGATCATTGCACTGACCTTCGCACTATCAATTGTGGCATCGCGTACCGACTCATAAGTCAGTTTTCCACGGAGCGCAAGAACGACCACCGTTCCGGCAACGCCGACGGCTGCTGCCTCATCCGGCGTGGCCCAGCCAAGATAGATTGAACCAATGACGGCAATGAACAGAAACATCGCGGCCCAAAGTGACCTGAGTGTCTGAAACTTGGCCTTCCAGGAGGTATCGAAATCCAGGGGCTCATTGAAGGCCCCAGGACGCATCCGGCAATAGATGGTAATGGAGAGGGCCATGACCGTGGCGTAGATCAAGCCGGGTACGATCCCGGCAATGAGCAGTTGACCAATCGAGGTTTCGGTCAGAATGCCGTAGAACACCAAAAGGATGCTAGGTGGTATGAGCGCATCCAGGCAACCCGCGGCAGCAACCACACCTGTGGCCAGCTGTTTGCTATATTTGGCGCGGATCATCTCGGGTACCGCAATCTTGGAAAACACAGCCACCGCAGAGAGGCTAGACCCAGAAACGGCACCGAAGATCGCAGACGCATAGACCGTGGCCACACCGAGCCCGCCCGGGATGCGCCCGAACCAAGCCTTGGCGGCCTCGTACGAGTCCTTGCCCAGATCGGCATAGATTGCGAGACTCCCCATCAGCAGAAACAGCGGCAGAGCCGAGAGGGTAAAGCTTGAGGTATAACTGAAAACACCGGTCGGGATGAATTTGAAGGCCGCTTCAACGGGATAGATAAGCAGCATGCCACCAAGGCCGACAATCGTCATTGCGTAAGCAATGGGCACCCTAAGGAGACTCAGGGCGATGAAAACGCCAAACCCGATGAACCCTATTTCTAGACTACTCATCCAATGTCTCCGTGTTTCAAAAGATCATACTATCAAAGGCAACTTCTGTTTTATCACTATCTACTAACGGCTGACCCTGTGTTTCACATTCTGACCGGGAATTAAAAGATTTTTGAAACGGTCATCTGGCCGATGAACGTTTCGTCATTGGAATAGGCCCAAAGGCTGGAGGCGGAATTCTTCGGCGAGATGCGGCTTCATAGCTCGAAGCAACACGTAGGAGTCGATCTTCGAAACCAGGCTCAGAGCGGAAAACCAGCGAAAAGGGAAGGCCGGGCGGCAATAGCTTGGTGGCTTGATTCGAAGCGGCCGCCACATAGGTCTTCCGGTCCTCGCTGAGCTGGAAGTTTGCATCGTAGGCGGTGTCCACGAAGCCAGCGGGAACGAGCATTTCCGTGAGGCCTGCGTTTGGGCCATAAAGCATTTCGTTGCGCAGCCTGTCAATGAGGCCCGGTTCCTCGGCGCCACCGATGATGGCCGGAGGCAGTGGGGTATGAAGACGGACAAAAACGTCCAGCTGGTTTTCTAGGGCCACCATCATGTCCACACGGCGCAGAAGTTCCCTGAGCATGATCCGTTCGTCCACTCCCTGGCGACCGCCCAACGGGTTGCGGGGGTCTACAACTTCTTCCCAATTCTTGAAGGCTGCCCGCTGATCATCGCCCCAGAATTTGGAGCGATCGTTGAGAGTTACCCAGTCAGTCAGTGATTCGCTAAACCCAAAACCCCTCCAATCCTCGGCACGTCTGGACAGGTATTGACGGATGTGGAATCGGAAACTGTTGGCCAGTACCTGGTGCTGTACCGTAGATATGTCCAGGTTGGACGGCGGTGTGATGCGAAGGTCGGCAAGCTCCACCATGTAATCGATCGGACTCATCGAGCCGCTTCCGAATACCTTTCCTGGAGCAAATTCTGTGGGGCGTATTGCCGCGGCGAAATCGGGAAACACCGGGGTCCCATCGGGTTGAAGCCGAAACAGCAGTTCCGGCATAAACACCGGTACCAGGCGCGCAAGAGCCTTTCTGAAATCAATTCTCATCCGTTCCATCTCGGGATGTGGCTCCCAGAGTGGGTCAGAGGACTGAACAAGGGTGGCTCCGAGATATCGGCCAAGAACCTGCGTAATCTCTTCACGGGCAGCCGAGGTGATTGGTTGCGCAGCTTGACTTCCTGCCGTGAGCAACGACTCGCTGATGACGCCAATGCGCACCCCTTTGAGATCTCCGGTGCGTGCCTGCGTGACAGCGTGGGGAGAGAAGGCTGAAATCACTGAAGAGCGGGGTACGGTGGTGTAAGGGTCCCTCGGATCGTAGTAACCATGTTCAGGGTCCTTCAGCGCATCGATAATCTTTGCACAGTCGGTCAATGACCGACACAGAACCCCTGTCCTGTCGCAATAAATGTCTGCACCGATAGCGCCACCGTCATAGCCAAGCATGGCCTTGTGCGGAAGGATTAAGGACACCGCATTGTGATTTGCTGGCCCACGGGTGGACATTCGCGTCTCTTCACCCAGGCTTGCCATCACCAGGTTGGCGCTGACCGATATTCCTGACCCTGAACTGGAACCCAAAGATGGAGAACGAGTCGTGTCATAGGGATTCACCGGCGTTCCAGCCCAGCTGCTTCTTTGATAACCCAGTACTGATGGCAGGACACGTTGCGCAACATGCCGTCCGCCGGGATCACCAGCACGGCCGTTGTACTCTGTCATCAGGGCCTTGGCAAAGATGATGGCCCCCTTTTTTCGTAACTGCTCAACCAGCAAGTGATCTCGGGCTGGGAAATCGATATCGTAACGAGCATCTGCACCGGCAGTTGTTCGCATGTCTTTTGTATCGAACGAATCCTTGAGTGAAAAGACAACTCCATAAAGCGGCAACTCGCTGAGATCCGGAGAAGACCCATGTTTTGCATCTAACTGTGCCGCCTGTTCAATTGCATCGGGATAGCGCCTGAAGATCTCGCACACGGCAGGTGCGCCATCAGGCAGTGGCCCGGCGTCAGGGTGCCGGTCGAAATCGCCCCAGCACGTCTGGGATCGTTCACCACGGATGTTGATCGTTGACAGTGCATTCAATTGACCTGACTCGGGGATGCCACGCACCATGCCGTATTGCTGCACTGCCGAGGGCTTAGATGCGGTGGCCTCCATTCTTCCGAATTCGAGAGGCGGTCCCTCATAAAGGTCAAGATCGGGAAGGAAGGCTGACGCCGCCACCGTCTGGGCTGGGAAACGGGGTATCACCCCAGCCCGTTGCACGCCTGCGGGGGGCTCAGGTAGCGAGGCACCATCTGCGGTAACTAGTGCGGTCGATGGGCCGTTGAACCTTTTGGCGCGCTCAATGTAGTGTTCGACGATATCGAGACAGGTCAACCGACCCGAACAAATCGCCGCCTGCATTTCCTCAATCGAAGCTTCCTCGAGGACGAAGGGCATTGGTATTTTCAAGTTGGTGCGCCTGGCTGGTGTTTTGGCAGAGATGACTCAAATGCCGGTGTGGCCATAAGGCGATCGAAAATTGCCGATACCTTTGGAAACTGCTGAACCTTCACTCCAAAGAATCCTGCGCCGACGACCTGAGAAGCCAGGCAGATGTCTGCCAGGCCGGGCTGATCACCATGGCAGAAACGACCAGTCTCTGATTCCCTCGACAACCTGGTCTCAAAAGTCTTAAGCGCCTCACCTGAGAAATGGGCTAGCCACTCGGTTCTTATTGCCTCATCAAGTTTGAGTTTCTTTTCCAGGTAAACCCTGACTCGTGGAACAATCAGGGGGTGCCCATCGCTAACGGCGATGTGCGCCAGCGACCTGACGCGCGCTCGGCCAAGGGGGTCGGTCGGCAACAGGGGTGGGGTCGGAAACACCTCTTCGAGGTACTCGATGATCGCCATGGATTGGGTCATGGGCGGCGTTATCCCATCGTTCAACTTTAGCGAGGGCACAACGCCCTGAGCATTGATGGCAAGATACTCGGGCTGGTGCTGCTCACCCCTGAGTAGATTGACGGAATTTTCAGTAAAGTCCTGTCCTTTCATGCGCAAAGCCACGCGAACTCGATAGGCCGCGAGCGAGCGCCAGAATCCCCAAAGGATCATGATGTTTTCCTTCGGCTGTTGGTGGCCAGAATCACAGGAACGAGCAGATACGAATTTCGCTTACCCCCAGAATACAAAGTTACATCCTTATCAAAGATCTTGGCCGGACGATCCTTGGGATCTGTGTGGGTGAAGGGGCCGCAACCAGTCATGGGATATTTCATGTTGGACAGCACACCTGCGGGTCCGGGATAGACATAGTCCTTTCCACGAACTGTCACTGCAAGCCGATGTCCCGCAGGAACGACGATACAGGTCGGCACGATCTCTATGTCCAGTTCGACGACCTCGTCCGGCTTGAGCGGCTCAGCTGCATCGTGCGGGTGATAGGGGCGATATGGCTTGGAGAGCTTTTTGTCGAGCGCACGGTGGGAGGCGCGCAGCCAGCCCTGGCCGATGGGCGTGTGAGGGTCAAGAGCGCCCTGAAAAACAACCTCCTTGAAATCCGGGGTAAAGACCCGCACCACAACGAAAAAGTCTGCATCGGTTGAAGCTGAGGATGCAAACAGCTTCAGGGCAAGCGGACCCGTGATTTCCGTGTCCTGGTCCATGGGAGGAAGCGTAAAGGTGAGACCGTCTGAGAATCCGCGATAAGTCCTCTTGGAGGATTTGGTTGGACTCTTGGACTGCAGCATCAGGGACTGGCAATCCAGGTAGAGCTTGGTCCATTTGGTTCGTGCCAGGGGCCACTCTGACTCGTGGCGCTCGACGAACTTGTCGACATGACGGACCTGCAGCACCACTTTTGATTGTTTTTCCCATCCACTTTTACTGCCCTTGAGGAAATGGTCAAAGAACTTAAGCTGGATCTTTCGACCATAGTCGGTGTAGAACTCGGTCCAGTGTTCGATGCCATGCACCTCCAACCATTTCTGGGTACTTGCAGAGCGCAGGTAACCTTCGAAGTTGCCGCGCGGGTGTAGCCCCTGGCCTCCCCAGTTAGCAGCTGAGAGCAAAGGTACCTTGATCTTTCTGAAATCGGGAGTGCGGTCTTTCCAGTAACCGTCGTCCAAGCTGTGCTGGGCCGCTGATTCACCCAGGTTTTCTCGATTCTTTTCGAGTTCTGCAGCCGAAATGACTTCCATTCCGCATACTGGTTCACCCGTAACAGTGCTAGTAGGCCCTTTCTTACCTAGCCCGTGCTGTACCGATTTCACCTGCATGTCGTACCAGTTTTTGATGAAATCGCAGAGGATGCCCCCGTGGTGACTGAGATCCCTGTAAAAGTCCGAGGCGCCCTCCCAGATACATATGGCCGCAAGGTGCGGGGGTTGGAGGGCGGCGACCTGCCACTGGTTCATTCCGTAGTAGGAGATGCCGTTGAGGCCGACCTTGCCATTGCTCCAGGATTGCACGCCAGCCCATTCGATGCAGTCATACATGTCCCGCGTTTCCTGGGGACTCCAAAGCGACATGAACCCAGGAGATGCTCCAGCACCCCGTGAATCCACCCTCACAATCGCATATCCCTCGGGCACCCACTTTTCAGGATCCACCACTTCCCAGTTCTGATACTTATTGCTCGAGCCGGCAGTGACATCGGGATGATTATCTGCCATGCGGTCCCATGCGGTTTTGTAGCCTTGCTGGAAAGACAGCCCCTTGCCGTATGGCCCATGACTCAGAATGACAGGGTATTTACCAGGCTTCTTCGGTCTGAAGACATCGGCAATCAACACCAGGCCATCGCGAACCTTGATCGGCACATGCCAGTCGATGTGCATTCCATCACGAACTTGAGAACGTTGCTTGTAAGACATTTGAGTCCTCCTAAGGAAACTTGATTGGGAGATTAATTGAAGATCGCAGACTACACAACGACCCAGTTGTCAGATTGAAAGCGTCTAACTAGCAATGAGCCGGTGCTTACTTTTTGGGAACTAGGGGCAGAAGGAGGTAAGCCTGACAAGACGGCCCTGCATGCAGTGTCACGTCGCCCCCGAAAATTTCTGCTGGCCGATCACGTGGGTCGTTGTGCACGAAAGGTCCACAGCCGTGCCACACTGAACCCAGGGTCTTCAGCCCCTCTCCAGGACCACCAGGGTACTCATAGTCTCTGCCCCGAATCGTCAGGGCGATACGATATCCGGCAGGAAGAACCACACAGGTCGGCCAAACTTCTACATCGACTTCGTACACAGTTCCTGGGTTGAGGTGCTGTTCTTCATCGTGAGTGTGATAGGGCCGATAAGGTAGGCTCAGACTGGCATCCAGTTTGCGGTGAGAGACTCGCAACCAGCCCTGAGCGATGGGGGTGTGGGGATCGAGTGCACCCTGGAATACGACCTCCTTCATGTTGGCATCAAAGGCCCGCACGATTACGAAAAGGTCGGCATCACGGGTGCTTGAAGAAATCCAGAACTTTGCCGCAATCGGCCCCGTAATTTCAGTCGCATGGTCAAGAGGCCGGGACATTAGCGTGACGCCATCGCCGAGGCCTTGATAGGTCACCGAGGATTCTGCAGATTGCGGCTGGGTCGAGAGGGTGAGCGCGGATAAATCTAGGTAGTGCTTGGTCCACTGAGTTCGCGCAAGCGGCCACTCGTTTTCCCAGCGTTCTACGAACTTTTCTCCGGGATGCCGAACCTGGAGCAGAACCTTTGGCATCTCATTCCAACCGGTCTTTTCTCCTTTGAGGAAGTGACCCATGAACTTTTTCTGCAGTGCGAGGCCATAATTTGTGTAGAAGTGCGTCCAGTGTTCAATACCATGTACCTCGAGCCACTTCTGCTCTGAGGCTGCACGGGTAAACGCTTCGAAATTTCCCCGAGGATGCAGACCCTGACCGCCCCAATTTGCAGCTGATAGAAAAGGGGTCTTCACCTTCGACCAGTCCGGCATGCGAGATTGCCAGAATTGATCGGTATCCAGTTTACGTGAGATACAGTCCTCGTAGAAGTTGCGACGATTGGCGCCGAGCTCTTCGTCGGTCAGCGTCTCAGGGCCCGAAACCCAGTCCCCGGTTAGACGGCTTCTGAAGCCCCTGCTACCGAGACCGTTCTGGATGGAGTAGACCTGTGATTTCGACCAATCCTGAACGAATCCACGATTGAAAATTCCGCCATGGTGAGCCATGTCGCGGTAAAAGTCCGCCGCAGCTTCCCAAGGGATCATGGCAGCCAGGTGCTTGGGTTGTAAGGCCGCACACTGCCACTGGTTCTGCCCTAAATAGGAAATTCCATTAAGCCCAACTTTGCCGTTGGACCAGGGCTGCACTCCCGCCCAGTCGACGCAGATGGCGAGATCCTTGGCCTCACGTAGGGACCAAATGTCGATCACTCCCTGGGAGCGACCAGCGCCACGACTGTCAACCCTAACGATCGCATAACCATCAGGGACCCATTTCTCAGGATCCACCACTTCCCATACCTGATACTTGTTGGTAGTGTCTGTAGGCACCTCGGGGTGCGTTTCACACATGCGATTCCACTGGGCGTCGTAAAGGTCCTCAAAATGGAGCCACTTGCCGTAGGGCCCCATCGTCAGAATGACGGGATACTTGCCCTCGGTTATTGGTCGAAATACATCACAGCGCAATACAACGCCATCTTCCATAGTGATAGGCATGTCCCAATCAATACGCATGCCATCCCGAATCTCACTCACTTCACGATAATCCACGGTATCTCCTTGTTTAGTGCTGGCCCATGTCTAGCTCAAGCAACCTAGACTATCACCAGTCAATTAGAGTTATACATCCAAAAATTAATTATTCATGGCTTATGGCTCAGGCTGACGGCAAATTGGTGACGCCCTGTTCAAGCGCAATTAAGGACGGATGCCGCGCGATCAGGCTCACCCCAGATCTGGCGTTAAAGTTTCCGGTTCATCCAGTAAAAACTCTGCTCAACGCTGTCATGTCCGCTTAAGCCCTTGTCGATCGCTTCGGTGTAGCTGTTTACGGATGCCTGGACGGCTGGCAACTCGACGCCAAGCCTCTTTGCCTCTTGTAACATCGTCTGCAAATCCTTACGCGCTGAGATCAGATTGAATGCAGCCGGGCCAGGCGCCCCTCCCTGCATCCGGCCCAAAAGGGCAGGCACCTTGATTTTCAGCGCGGCTGGTGCTCCGCTTGTATCTGAGAGGATGCCTAATACCCGCTCAGGATCAATGTCCAGGTGTTTGATCAATGCCAGAGATTCACCAAGAGCCTGCCAGTAAACCAGCAGGGGAAGATTGACACACAGCTTAAAGCCGGTTCCACTTCCTATCGGTCCGAGATGATCAAACTTGCGACAGATTTGATCGAGCAGAGGTTTGGCTCGTAAAACAGCATTTTCTGAGCCACCTACGAAGCCGAGCAACTTGCCTTCTCGCGCCGGGCCAACCGTGCCTCCGACAGGGCATTCAATCATGTCTGATCCAGCCGCAGCAATTAGAGTTTCCAACGCTTGATTGACATGAGGCTGCACCGTGCTCATCTCGATCACCAATTTGCCGCGAATGTCAGCCGCTGTCACACTTTGGGATCCTTCATATACCTGCCGTATTGCCTCGGCATTGGTAAGAATGCTAATAATCACCTCAGAGGCTTCGGCCAGCGCTTTGGGACTTTCTACGATCGCGGCACCCGCATCCGACAACTTTTGAAGTTTTTCGGGTGTCCTGTTCCAGACAAACACCTGATGTCCTAAATCAAGAAGCCTCAGTACCAGCGCTGAACCCATGAGTCCAGTTCCGATCAAGCCAATTTTCATAATTTGATTTACTCTTTGAAGAGATTGATTTTGATCTCGAATCTGTGCAAGCTCAAGTCGTACACAGCCACCACAATCTCAGTCCAAGCTAACGTGCTAAATGAGCGAATCAGGCTCGAATTCTCGAGCCTGAGTAGATCGCACATATAAAAAAATCCGGGTCAGCGCTTCTTGGCGTTTTCTGCCTCGTATTTGTTTCTGGCATTGGTGTAGTGGGTAACAACAGCTCTTACATTCTTTGCCCCATCCCCTTCAAGTTTCTTGAAGATGCTGTCGTTTGCTTGGGTGCCGGCCGCGAGAATTCGCTGTTCATCCGCCGGTGACGAATAACGGAAAGTCATCTTGTTCTTGTCTGCCCACTGCTTCTTGATCGTGTCTTCAAGTTGCATCAATTCCGAGGCGTACTTAATCCCGTATTCATTGCGCAGATCCATTAGCATCTTCTGGGTAGCTGGTGGCAGAGACTTGAATTTCTTGCCACTCATCATGAAGCCCGAACCGATTACCCCGCCATTGCCTTTGAGTCCAGGTGGATTCATGTAGTGCACGTGGCGAACGACCTCATTCAGCTTGAATACATTGCTGAGCAAAATCACCAATTCTCCAAGCGCGTCAATCGTTCCACGATCCATGGCCTGATACATGTCAGAGAACACCATAAACACCGGATTCCAGCCAAGTGCCTTGTAGAACTCGGTGCGAGCGCCGCCAAAGGTGCGAAGCGTCTTTCCCTTCAACAGATCAAGGCTTTCCATCGGCTGTCGCGTTCCAACTGGTGCGAGACCACTGATATGAGACATCATGAAAACGACGTCTTCACGGGCTAGTTCTGCCTTCAAATCCGGTTGGTTATCGACTGCATCAATCCCGGCTTTCACCGCAGCAACATAGTCGTCGCCGTAGTTAAACATGTGATCAAGTGCTAGGAAGTTGGGCATTTTCGCGGGGAAGTAGGAGCCATTGACCCATGCCAAATCCGCAATACCGGACTGGATCCCCGGAAGTGCATCACCCCACTTGACTAGGGAGTCGTTCCAGAAAAACTGCACCTTGATTTTTCCTCCGGATCTCTTCTCGACCTCGGCGCCCCACCATTTGTGCATATTCCCGAACCACGATTTCTCGCCGACAGGGACCGCCATCTTCCAGGTTTGCGGCTGCAATTCCTGGGCGATGCCGTTGGCCGCAAGGCCTGTGGCGAGCCCAAGAGCTACAACGCATTTCAAAACTATTCGTCTCATCAGCGAAACTCCTCATATAAGTTTTAGTACAAAGCGGATCCAGCGAACTCATTGAGCGCAAGGGTTTTTTGATCCCCTTGTTTTTATAGCACTGCAATACGGATCAGGGCAATGAGAGGTAACCCTTAGCCTTCACAACTGCACACTTATATCCTGATTAAATTCGGGAATACCCTAAGCCCGTGTCGCCAAACACTGGCTTAAAAGCGTGACGTAAGATGCAGTCCTTCTTTTCCTAGGGGGTAGGTGGCGTCACCATGTCTTGCCTTTGATGAACTGAAATTTTTTCCGTTAGACATTTGTCTATAACTTTTACATCAACCCTTTCTGAAAGTGATCGCAATGACAAACATACTGGCCCATGACCTTGGACAGGTTGAATACGAAGAGGCGGGCCCTAAAGGGCGTCAGACCCTAGTGCTGTTTCATACCCTGCTTGCTGAAATGTCTGTCTATGACCGGATATTTCCTGAACTTGCCAAATCCCGTCATGTCTTGCGATTCAACTTTCCTGGCTATGGAAAGTCTACGGGGCAGTGCAAGAGCATTGATGATTACGCTGATTGGACCGCAGCCGTTTTCAAAGCTTTTAAGTTTAATCACCCAGCACACATTTTTTCCAACGGCTTTGGCGGTTTCGTATCGCTTGCTTTCTGTTTGCGTCATCCAAGCCTTGTTGCTAGCCTGACCGTGGCCAATAGCGGCCCAGGATTTCCAGAAGAAAGGAAAGTGCCCTTGAGGGCCCTAAGCCAGAACTCAATCAAGCTGGGTATGTCAGCAGTACTTGACGTTGCAATCAATCGCATGTTTCCTTCATCGTTCGCGCAGGCTCACCCGGAGATCATCGAGCGGCGCAAGCAGGCGCTCTCTGGTGCCGACCCAGCACAGTTTTCGCAGGCTTGCCTGGCGCTGACTGAACTGGATCTGTCCTCTCGACTTGCTGACATTCGTTGTCCGGTGAAGGTGATTGCAGGTATGGATGATCAGACAACGCCCCCGGAGATGTCTCGAGCACTAGTGACCGGAATCCCAAATGTTAGATACAACGAGATCCCGCTGTGCGGACACTGTCCGCAGTTGCAGAGACCAGAGGAATTGATTCGCCTGATTCAGGATTAGCCTATTGCAGCTAGGAATATCTCACCCTGCATGAAACCTGGGCGAGGGTCCTAGGATGCATAATTGCCGTAGCAACTATCTCAGGTCTGATAGACTTCTAATCGTGAAAACCTTCCGGTTTTACCTGCTGATTCTGCTGACGGTGCTGATGCCCTTGCGCGGGGCGATGGCGCATTTGCAGCCGTGCGCCAGTTCCAATCAGAGTGAGGTGGTGCAGGCTTTGGGCCAGGCAAGTCACTCGCCGGACCACCGTGGCAGCCTGGGCCACGACACTAGTCACGGTTCCAGAGAAATTCATGGCCCTACTCAAAGTCATGGCCATAGCCACATTGGCGCTCACGTTCAAACGCATGGCCACGCCATGAGCCATGCGGACTCCGGTCATAACCCGTTGCATGCCGCAAGCGATGCGTCAAATGATTCCGATTCCTCTAGGCTCAATGGTCACCAAGGCACATGCAGCTCCTGTTCCTTGACCTGTGCCTCTGCCTGCGTTGTGCTGCCAAGCACCCCGGAAATTCTGGCGATGCAGATTGCCGCTCCCGAATTTCCCACTTTGACGACGCCCGCGTCTCAATTCCTGGCCGAAGGCCCGGAGCGACCTCCTCGCGTTCTCTGACCTGTTGGGTCTGGCCTATTGCGCCAGATCTGGGTGCCTGCGTCGTCTTTTTTGATGGCCTGCAGGCGTAGGCCATTCCCGCGCGGGATGGCAATTTCAGGAATGTGAATCATGCAAAGACATCACCTTTGGGTCTGGACAGTTCTGTCCGCATCCGTCCTTTCGGGCTGCGCCACCCTGTCCGAGGACGGTGGCCTCCACCAGGTTTCTGAGCTCACCCGTGAGCGCATTGCCCAGCCCGTTGCGCTGCAACGGGATTCAGCGCAGACCGAAACCGCCCAGGCCCGTGTGGCCGAATTGCTTCGGGCCCCGTTGACTGCCGACGCGGCTGTCGAGGTGGCCCTGCTCAGCAACCGCGAGTTGCAGGCCCAGCTGGCCAGCCTGGGTATCGCCGAGGCCGATCTCGTGCGTGCCGGGCGGCTGCGCAATCCAGGCTTCAGCTTTGGTCGCCTTAGCGGCAACGGCTCGGTGGAATACGACCGCACGGTGATGTTCGACCTGCTGGGGT
>Ga0129333_10001480_pt1 | contig 21277 bp, 22 predicted proteins | sample CPB6_08_DNA_FD_94474 | JGI IMG/M metagenome (GOLD analysis project Ga0129333, IMG submission 94474) | Freshwater to marine salinity gradient microbial communities from Chesapeake Bay, USA - CPBay_Sum_0.6_0.8_DNA | ecosystem: Environmental > Aquatic > Marine > Coastal | place: USA: Chesapeake... | reverse complement strand
GCCACGGGAGCAACGCTGACGGTAGCAGGCAATGGCTATCTGACGGATGGCGCCAAGACCTATCCCTACAGTGATTTCGTCGCCGATGCGGCTTCCCTGCCAGCGTCTGCTCCGACATGGGCCGCGTCCAGGAACTACATCGGGAAGTCGAGGCAACGGGTCGACATTCCATCAAAGACTGATGGCTCTGCCATTTTCGGCATGGATGTCCGCGTCCCGAACATGCTCTATGCCGCTATCATTCATTGCCCGACCAACGGCGGGAAAGTCCAGTCCGCGCCGTCGAGTGCGAGCGGGGCCGTCGCCGTCGTCAATCTGGGTGACTCCGTGGGTGTTGTCGCGGGCAGTACCTATGCGGCGATGTCTGCGGCCCGCTCGCTTGAGAGTTCCGGGCGCATTACCTGGAAACTCCCAACCGACCTCACACGTGTCGATACGGCGGCAATCAATGCCAAGGCTCTGTCCTTGTCAAAGTCGACAACCGCTAAGGTATTCAAGGAAGAGGAGGTAGGCGCTCCAGACAGTTCCTATGCAGCGTCGTCCAAGAAACTCGATCTCACCTACACGACACCAAATCTCGCTCACGCCTGCATGGAAGTGCTGAACTGCACGGCGGATGTCAGAGCCGATTCCTGCGAACTCTGGGTTCCTACCCAGGCAGCGGAATGGTGCCTCGGCACGGCGATGGCCATTACAGGGCTTGCGGCGGACCGCATCACGGTCAACACCACCTTCCTCGGGGGCGGCTTTGGCCGGAAGATCGAGCAGGATTACGTGTCCCAGGCGGTGACGCTGTCGAAGACCGTCGGTCGGCCCGTGAAGCTCATGTGGTCACGCGAACAGGATTTCAGGAACGACAGGTATCGTCCGGCCTCGGCAATGCGGGTAAGGCTTGGGGCAGACGCCAGCGGCGCGATCAAGAGCTTCATCTTCCGGAACGTATCGACGTCGATCAACGTACAGCGCGGGTCGACGCCGGGCAACAATCCCGAAGATACGGGCGCTGTGGCCGGAGCAGCGAATCTGCCCTATGCCATGCAGACGCGGCGCGTCGAGTTCGTGCACAATGACTCCGATCTGCCCCTCGGATATTGGCGCTCGGTCGGCGAGTCCTACAACACCTTTGCGGTCGAAAGCGCCATTGACGAAATGGCGAAGCTCCTCGGAAAGGATCCGATGGCCTATCGCAAGCAACTGCTTGCCGGCGATGCGCGGGCCGTCGCGGTTCTGGACGCCCTGTCGACCCTCAGCAACTGGAATGCCAGGCTTCCCAGCGGCACAGCAAGAGGAATGGCCTTCCTGAAGGGTTTCTTCAGCTATGCTGCAGCGGCCGTGGAGCTGAAGCTCGTCAGTGGCAGGGTTTCGCTCAGCAAGGTCTATTGCGCTGTCGATTGCGGGGTCGCCATCAACCCGGATTCCATAAGGGCCCAGATCGAGGGTGGCATATTGCATGGAATGTCGGCAGCACTCTGGCACGAGGTGACCTTCACCAAGGGGAAGGCAGCCGTGTGGAATTTTGACAGGTACAAGATGGCCAAGATGGCCGACGTTCCCGTGATCAGTGTGCGGATCGTGGAGAGCGGTGCGGAGCCGGGCGGAATAGGTGAGCTTGGTGTGCCGTGTGTTGCGCCGGCAATTGCCAATGCTCATGCCAAGCTCGCCACACGGCGCCGGAACCTTCCCTTCTATCCCGGTCTGGGACTGGGCGAGATCGAGGACGACGAAGGTGGCGATGACGACTGAACCTCGCAATCGCGCTGCTGCCGGGGACCGCCGGTGCGTCCGGCTGGTCCGCGGTCGCGGCGTGATGATGTTGTCAGGGTCTGTTGACCCCCGAGGCCGTGAAGTCCACGGTGCAGTTGGCGGAGTCGCCGAAGTTTGAGAGCGAGCCCGTGAAGCTCACAGAGGGTGAGCTCGAGAGCAGGGGGTTTGGCTTCTGGCCCTGGATGCGCATGGTGGAATTGAAGGAATATCCGGTACGTCCGATGTGCAGCGCGACGACCGGCGTCATTTTGGAGCCGATCAGGCTTCCCGAAGCCAGGGAATAGTTGTCGGCATAGCTCTGCCCAACGAGGGTGAGTTCCGTGCTGGTACCATTGGTGCCCAGTTTGGGCGGCGAATAGCGCATCAGGAAGCAGTCGCCGACCTGCCAGCCATCCGTCGAGCAGGCCGCAGCAGTCTTGGTCAGGCACAGGGAGCCGCGGAATTCCACGGTCTGTGCATTCGCCTGGATAGCACTGGCGAACATCACGACACTGCAGAGGAGAAGATGAGGTTTCATGATTGGGCCTTCAGATTGTGCAACGTTGCAAAGGCCCGGATGTGAAACCATCCGGACCTCTGAGGGTGACCTGGGCTGAACTCAGCGTCGCAGCCGGGGCTCAGTCATCCGAACCGTCGGCATCATCATCGCCTGAATTGTCAGAATCATCGCCGGAATTGCCGTCATCGTTGCCATGGCTGCCCGAGCTCCCGTCGCCATCGTCGCCGCCATCGCTGTCGTCATCACCGGAATTGTCGGAATCATCGCCGGAGTCGCCATCATCGTCTCCGCCGCTTCCAGAGTCGCCGCCATCGCCACCACCGGGGGTATCGTCTTCCTCGTCGTCGTCAGAGTTGCTGTCGCTGGGAGCGCCAACCCAGTTTCCTTCTGCATGGGCGGTAGAACCGGTGAACTTGGTTACGACGGGGCCAAGGCCGTAGATGCCAAGGCCGAGCAGAAGGGCAAGCAGGGAAGTCTTGTAGCGCATGTTTGGCTCCTGTCGGTAGTTGATGACCGCGAGTCTTGCGCCAGGCAAGCTGTCGGCAGGCTGACAGGAGACGGTTTACGGCCGATTTACCCTGGGAACTCGTCAATTGGGAAAGTGCCGGCTTCTGTTGCCAGGTGCCGGCGGACCCCGCCTTGAACGGCTAAGCCCAAGGACTTTGATTTCGGTGCTCAGACTGCCTTAGGCAGCCACTGCAACCGGAGCATAGTTGTCGTTGGCAACTATATGTTTAGCCCGATAACGTCGGTACCATCACGGGCAAAAAGCAACCCTTTACACCCTCGTCGATCCTGGTTCGCCCCCATCACCGGCCGCCAGCCTGGCGGGCGGTCGGTGGTGGAGGCGCCGGGTACTGCCCCCGGGTCCGAAAGGTTTATTACGATCACCGTTTATCGCCATAGTCGGACCTTGCGGCCTGACCACACCAATATAGGTGGCCGGGCCGGGGAAGGGAAGGGGCGGTTTCGACGCTTTGTTTCAGGGCGCGGAATCGTTTAACGTCGTCCTCCATGAAGCAGTATCACGACCTCATGCGGCATGTGCGGGCCAAGGGCAACCGCAAGACCGACCGGACCGGCACCGGCACGCTATCGGTTTTCGGCTGGCAGATGCGGTTTGACCTTGCTGAGGGCTTTCCGATCGTGACCACCAAGAAGCTGCATCTGCGGTCGATCATCTACGAGCTGCTCTGGTTCATCCGGGGCGAGACGAATGTCCGATATCTCCGCGACAACAAGGTGACGATCTGGGACGAATGGGCAGACGCCAATGGCGATCTAGGCCCGGTCTACGGAGCGCAGTGGCGCTCATGGCCCGCCCGGGACGGCTCGACCATCGACCAGCTGGCCGATGTCATCACCCGCATCCGCAAGACACCCGACTCGCGCCGCCTGATCGTGACGGCCTGGAACCCGGCCGATGTTGATCGCATGGCGCTTCCTCCCTGTCATTGCCTGTTCCAGTTCTATGTAGCGGAGGGCAGGCTGTCCTGTCAGCTCTACCAGCGCTCAGCCGATATCTTCCTCGGCGTGCCCTTCAACATCGCATCCTATGCTTTGCTCACCCAAATGGTGGCCAAGGTGACAGGGCTCGAGGCAGGTGAGTTCATCCACACGCTCGGGGATGCTCACCTCTATCTGAACCACCTGAACCAGGCGGACGAACAGCTTGCGCGTGAGCCGAGGCCGCTTCCGCGGCTCGTCATCCGGCGTGACGTCGCGGAGATCACGGATTTCCGCTTCGAGGATTTCGTGATCGAGGGCTACGATCCGCTTCCTCATATCGCGGCCCCCGTCGCCGTATGAGCCATCTGGGCAGTGATTTTTCGGGTGGCCTGCTGCGGCGCCTGTACTGGCCCGACAATCCAGGGGGGCTTGCCTACGGGCTCGCGGTGGCGGCGATCCTGTTGCTGCTTCATTACGCACTGCAGGCCGGCTTGTCGTATCTGGTGCTGTCGATGTCTGTCGGCTCCGGCATCACCTCGACCCGCGAGATCGTAAAGGTTGGATTGATCGTGATCCTGCCCGCCTCTCTGGTGATTGCCGTGGCCGCCTGGTGGCTGGCAGGGCAACGCGGCGGCACAGCCCGGCGCGTCCTGAACCTGCGCCGGCCTGAGCTTTCGGCGCTGGGCTGGCTGGCCCTTGTGGCAGGCTTCATGCTGGTCATGTATGCCGCGATCATTATTCTGGTTCTCATCCTCGGCATTGACCTTGCAGACTATACGCCCGGCGCCGACGGCCAGTCGCCATCCTCCGGATCTGCTGGCCTCGTGAAGGAGGCCGTGTTTGATCTCGCCAATGAGCCCTTGCTGTTTCTTGCGGTGCTGCCGTCCATCGCCATTGGCGCGCCACTGGCGGAGGAACTGATCTTCCGTGGCCAGTTGTTTTCCGCCCTCGCCGGAACACGGCTGGGCGTGGCCGGTGCCACGGTGCTGACATCTGCGCTCTGGGCCCTGCTGCATGTCACGGAGCCCTGGCTGTCGATCGGCCTGATCTTCGTCATGGGGCTGGTTCTGGGCTTTCTGATGTATCGTTTTGGCAGTCTCTGGGTTGCCATGGTGTGCCATGGGGCCTGGAATGGCATTTATGCGCTGATGATCTTCGGCGGCGCCGGGGGCGGCACGTGAGTTTTGCGGAGCACAACGCTTTCAGCATGCTGCTCGGCAAGTGGCTGGAAAGGCTGCGCGCATGATTTCCTATGTGGTCGCCGTCGCGCGCAACGGGGTCATCGGCCGGGAAGGCGGGCTGCCCTGGCACATCTCGTCCGATCTCAAGCGTTTCAAGGAGATCACCATGGGCAAGCCGGTGATCATGGGACGCAAGACGTGGGAGAGCCTCCCACGCAAGCCGCTGCCCGGGCGCCAGAACATCGTGATCAGCCGCGACAAGGCTTTCGTCGCCGATGGTGCGGAGCGGGCCACTGGTCCGGAACAGGCGCTGGCTCTGAGCTGGGGGGCGCCGGAGGTGGCGGTGATCGGGGGTGGAGAGATCTACAGGCTGTTCTGGCCCTATGTGGCGCGGCTCTATCTCACGGAAGTTGATCTGGACGTTGACGGCGACACTCGGTTTCCGGCTCTTGATCCTGCGGAATGGACCGAGGTCGCCAGGGAGGTTCACCCCCGGGGGGAACGGGACTCTGCCGGCTTCACCTTGCGCATCCTCGACAGGATGACAAAAAGTTAAGGTTTTTCAGCGCCGTGGACATTCGACGGCGGGCTTCCTATATCCAGTCTGAAATCCGGTCGCGACAGCAGAACAGCAAGGGTGAATTGCATGCCGTGGAATTCCGAAGGCGGTGGCGGTAACCAGGGGCCATGGGGTCAGGGTCCCTGGGGTCAGGGCGGGGGTGGTCCTCGCCGGCCCAATCCGCCGGGGCGTGGTCCTACTCCGCCCGATCTCGATGATCTTATCCGCAAGAGCCAGGACAGGCTGAAGCAGGTGCTGCCACGTGGCGGTGGTGGCGCGGTGGGATGGCTCCTGGGCGTGCTGGTCGTCGTTGCCGTCGTGGCCTTCAACAGCGTCTATCAGGTTCAGCCGGACGAACGCGGCGTCGTGCTGCGCTTTGGGACCTTCAACCGCGTGGCCGAGCCCGGTCTGCATTTCGCGCTGTGGCCGATCGAGACCATGGAGAAGCCGCGGGTCGGTGCCGTTCGCCAGATCAACATCGGCAACGAGGGCAGCGAAGGTCAGATGCTGACCTCGGACAAGAACATCATCGGAGTTCCGTTCTCCGTCTTCTGGCGCATCAACGATGCCAAGAGCTACCTCTTCAACGTGGCGGATCAGGAACGCACCATCCGCTCGGTGGCCCAGAGCGCCATGCGCGAAGTGGCCGGCCAGACCCGCGCCCAGGCCATTCTCACGACGGGCAAGAATGCCGTCGAGGCGCAGGTGATGGAAATCACCCAGAAACTGCTTGATGAATATGGCGCTGGCGTCACCATCACGTCGGTCAACCTGGGCGACGTGCAGCCGCCGCGCGAAGTGGCCGATGCTTTTGCCGAGGTCGTCCGCGCCGGTCAGAACCAGCAGCAGCTCATCAACGAGGCCGAGCAGTACCGGAATCAGAAGTTGCGCATGGCTGAGGGTGAGGCCGCAAAGCTCATCGAGGATGCAAGCGGCTACAAGTCTGCGACGGTTGCGCAGGCGGAGGGCGAGGCGGCTCGCTTCCTTTCCGTCTATGAGCAATACAAGAAGGCGCAGGGCGTAACCCGCGAGCGGATCTTCCTCGAGACCATGGAGCAGATCCTCGGTCAGACCAACAAGGTCATTCTCGAGCAGGGGGGCAATGGCCAGGGCGTGGTGCCCTACCTGCCGCTTCCCGAAATCAAGGCCCGCCAGGGCGACGCGCCGCAGAACTGAACAGGTCCACAGTCATGAACAGCATGAGCAAGACAATTCTGGGCGTCATTGCCGTCATCGGCCTGGCGCTGTTCTACATGTCCTATTTCGTCGTCGACGAGAAACACAAGGCGCTCGTCCTCCGGTTCGGTGACATCAACCGCGTGGTCGAGGAACCCGGGCTGTATTTCAAGCTGCCCTTCGCCGATACGGTGACCAAGATCGAGGATCGCATCATCATCTGGGAGAACAACGACCGCCCGGTGCAGGATGTGGCTTCGCAGGTCTATATCGTCGATGCGATCACACTCGCCCGCATCAAGGATGCGCGCCTGTTCCGCGAGACGCTGGGCGCGGACCTGATGCAGGCCGAGGCCCGCGTGGCCGCCCGTCTCGACGCTGCGCTGCGCCAGACCTATGGCCGCCGCTCCTTTGATGCCGCGCTGTCGTCGGACCGTGCCGTCATGATGCGCGAGATCCGGGACGCGCTGCGCGAGGAAGCCGATACGCTTGGAATCGAGATCGTCGACGTGCGCGTGCGCCGCACCGACCTCTCGGAAAACGTTCTGGAACAGACTTACCGGCGCATGGAGTCCGAGCGCAAGGCGCTGGCCCAGGACATCCGCTCACAGGGCGAGGCGACAAAGACTCGTATGAACGCCGAGACCGACCGCACCACGACCGAGAAACTCGCCCAGGCGAGGAAGGAGGCGGAGATCATCCGCGGTCAGGGCGATGCTGAACGCAACCGGGTGTTTGCGGAGGCTTTCGAGCAGGATCCGGAATTCTTCAGCTTCTACCGGTCCATGCAGGCCTACGCGAAAAGCCTCGGCACCCAGGGCACCACCATGGTCCTGAGCCCTGACTCCGACTTCTTCCGCTACTTCGGACAGCAGACGTCTCCGGGGAAGCCGGCTGAGGCGGCGCCCGCGCCCTGATGCTGACGGACCTGCTGACGGCGCTCGGCCTTGTTCTGGTCATCGAGGGCTGTCTATATGCCTTGGTTCCGTCGCATCTCCGGAAGATGATTCAGGCCATGGGTGCCTTGTCGGATGACCAGTTGCGACTGGGCGGTCTTGCCGCCATGGTTCTGGGGGTCGTCGTGGTGTGGCTTGTACGGGCGGCGTAGCGGCGGCGGGTACGGATGAGGATGGACATGAGACGGACGATTGTATCAACAGGGTTTCTTGCGCTCGCGCTAGCCGCCACCGGGCTTTCACCCTGGCCTGCTCAGAAGGTTCAGGCGGAAACGGCCGCCACCGCGCAGCTGCAGGAATTGCCCTCGGTTGCCGATCTCGCGGACCGGTTGCTCCCGGCGGTGGTCGAGATCACCATCGAGGCCAAGGGATCTGCCCCCGCCGACACCTCGCCCGAGCCGCCGTCCGGTGAGGGTGGCGGCGCGCCGGGCAGCGATGATCCCAACAACCCCTTCAAGGACTTCTTCGACGAGTTTCTCAAGCGCAATCCCGGGCAGGAACAGCCCGAGCGCATGTCCTCCATGGGTTCGGGTTTCGTGATTGATCCCGCCGGAATGATTGTCACGAACAATCACGTGGTCGAGGGCGCGGACTCGATCGAGGTGCACTTCCACGACGATACGGTTCTGAAAGCCGAACTCGTGGGACGGGATCCCAAGACAGATCTCGCCGTCATCCGCGTGAAGCCCGAGAAACCCCTCGTTGCGGTTGCCTTTGGCGACAGCGACAAGCTGCGTGTGGGCGAGTGGGTGCTGGCCATCGGTAATCCCTTCGGACTGGGTGGTTCCGTGTCGCTCGGCATCGTGTCGGCGCGCAACCGTGACATCAATGCCGGTCCCTATGATGACTTCATCCAGACGGACGCCGCCATCAACAAGGGCAATTCAGGCGGACCGCTGTTCAATCTCAGGGGCGACGTCATGGGCATCAACACCGCGATCTTCTCGCCCTCGGGCGGGTCGGTCGGCATCGGCTTCTCGGTTCCCGCCAATACCGCCAAGAATGTGATCAGCCAGCTCATCCAGTACGGCGAGACCAGGCGCGGCTGGCTCGGCGTCAAGATCCAGGCGGTGAGCGAGGACATTGCGGATTCGCTCAATCTCGACAAGCCGCGCGGCGCGCTGGTGGCCGATGTCACGCCCACGGGCCCGGCGGCTGAGGCAGGGATCGAGGCGGGCGATGTCATTCTCGAGTTCAACAACCGCGCCATCAACAGCATGCGCGACCTGCCGAAGATCGTCGCCGAGACCCCGATCGGCATCGCGGTGCCGGTCAAGCTGCTGCGCAAGGGCGAGGAGGTGAGCGTCACCGCCAAGGTGGGCCGCCTCGAGGACGGCGAGAAACTCGCAGCTGCCTCCTCGGGAAGCGAAGGCGGCAGTGCGGCCGAAGCCCCGGCGAGCGTCAGGCTGCTCGGCATGACGCTGTCCTCCATGTCGGAGGAACTGCGCACCAAGTTCGGGATCGACAAGGACCTTGAGGGCGCCGTCGTGACCGAGGTTGTCGAGGGCAGTGCCGCTGCTGAAAAGCGCCTCGAACCCGGCGATGTCATCACGGAGGCTGGCGAAGAGGCCGTTCAGGGCGCGGCGGACGTCACGGCGCGGGCGGATGCGGCAAAGAAGGCGGGCAAGTCCTCGCTGCTCATACTGATCGCCAAGGGCGGCAAGTCCAGCGAGATGCGGTTCATCGCCCTCAAGATCAAGGACTGAGCCGGGGAGCCTAGCGGGCGCGCTGAGGACGGCCCTCAAGCCCGGCCAATTCCGTGCCGTCGGCATTGGGGATGCGCATGTCGAAGATTTCGGTGACGCTGGTGTAGTCATAGTAGCCGAGCCGGGCGAGGGGCCGGATACGCAGGATGTCGAGCTTGCCGCTGGGCAGCAGCACGTCGTCATCAATGTGAATGCGCACCACCTGGCCGAACACCACATCGGCATCCGACACTCTGGTCGTGCCGGGAAACCGCAGTGTGTTGAGGTAGCGGCACTCGAAGTGGCAGGGGCTCTCGGCCACCCGGGGTCCGGGCGCATCGATGCAGGGCAACTTGCCAAGTCCGGCCAGCTCGAATTCATCGACGCCGCGCGCGACGGGCTGAGCCGAGATGTTGACCTTCTCGCGCAGCGCATAGGTGGCCATGTTCCACACGAAAAACCCGGTCTCCTCGGCGTTGATCACCGTGTCCTTCCTGCGGCCGTCGACATGCTGGTCGGCAGAGAACATGACGATGGGCGGGTCATAGGTGATGTTCTGCCACTGGCTGAAGGGCGCGAGATTGGGCACGCCCGTCTTCGAGATCGTCGAGATCCAGCCGATCGGTCGCGGCACGGTGCAGCTCTTGAACGGATCGAAGGGCAGCGGGCAGTCTTCGGTGCCGGGGCTGAAATGCATGGCGTGGCCCTTTCCTCGTTCAGGCAGTTGCGAGATCGCTGAGCGGCACGGGCATGTCGGCGAGCGGCGGATCGAGCACATGCCGCGTCGACTTGGCGGGTAGCAACGCGCCGCTTGCCGCGGCCGCGCGCACCTCATCGCGCGTGTAGTCCCGCGCCGACCAGGACGACAGGGTCAGGCGTGGATCATCATAGTCGATCAGCACGGCGTTGATGGACGCGAGCCCAAGTCTCTGCATGGCGCGGAACCGGTGGTGCCCGTCGAGGATGGCCAGCGAGGCGCGTTCGACGAGCACCGGGCGGCGTTGCAGGCCGTCCCGGTGGATTTCCTCGGCAAGGCGCTCGACATGCCCGGCATCGACCCTCTCGGTGGGCCGCAGCCGGGCAATCTCCAGCCTCTGGCAGGCGTAATCGCTCACTCGGCCGCGATCTTGGGCAGCCCCTCGAGGGCCGCGTCGAGTGCGGACTGGTCATACATGCGGTCTTCCAGCTTTCCGGACTGGTAGTCCATGTAGGCCTGCATGTCGAAATGGCCATGGCCGCACAGCCCGAACAGGATGGTGGGCGATGTGCCCTCCTGCTTGGCCTTGAGGGCGGCGTTGATGGCCCCGCGCACCGCGTGGTTGGCCTCCGGCGCCGGAACGATGCCCTCGGTGCGGGCGAACAGCACGCCCGCCTCGAAACAGGCGTTCTGTGTATAGGCCTCCGCCTCGATGAGCCCCAGTTCCTTCAGATGCGAGACCAGCGGCGCCATGCCGTGATAGCGCAGGCCTCCGGCATGGAAGCCTGGCGGCATGAAGGTGGAGCCCAGCGTGTGCATCTTCACCAGCGGCGTCATGTGCGACGTGTCGCCGAAATCATAGGCATAGCGACCACGGGTGAGCGATGGGCAGGCGGCGGGTTCGGCGGCGATGACCCTCACCTTCTTGCCGCCGCGCAACTGCTGGCCGATGAAGGGGAAGGTGAGCCCGGCGAAGTTCGATCCGCCACCGGTGCAGCCGACGATGATGTCGGGCTGTGCGCCGGCTTTTTCCATCTGCTCGATGGCCTCGATGCCGATCACCGTCTGGTGCAGCAGAACATGGTTCAGGACGCTGCCCAGTGCATATTTGGTGTCAGCGTTGGTGGCGGCCACTTCCACGGCTTCCGAGATGGCGATGCCCAGCGAACCGTTTGAGTCCGGATTGGCGGCGAGGATCTGGCGTCCGGCATTGGTCTCGAGCGAGGGGCTCGCCACGCACTTGCCGCCGTAGACCTCCATCAGCGCCCGGCGATAGGGCTTCTGATTGTATGAGATCTTGACCATGTAGACCTTGACGTCGATGCCGAACAGCGCGCCTGCAAAGGAGAGCGAGGATCCCCATTGTCCGGCGCCGGTCTCGGTCACGAGCTTCGTGACGCCCTGCTGCTTGTTGTAGAAGGCCTGCGGCACGGCCGTGTTGGGCTTGTGCGAGCCTGCGGGGCTCACGCCCTCATACTTGTAATAGAGCTTCGCGGTGGTGCCGAGGGCCTTTTCCAGTCCCGTGGCGCGATACAGGGGCGTGGGCCGCCACATGCGGTAGATGTCGCGCACCGGCTCCGGGATCGCGATGTCCCGCTCGGCGCTCACCTCCTGCATGATGAGTTCCATCGGGAACAGGGGGGAGAGATCATCCGGCCCCACCGGCTTCAGCGTGCCGGGATGGAGCGGCGGAGGCGGCATGGCGGGAAGGTCGGCGGCGATGTTGTACCAGCTTTTCGGAAGCCGGTCTTCGCCCAGCACGATCTTGCGCGGATGAGTTGTGGTGTTCTGTACGGCCATGATGAGCCCTCCCGTTGGTTGTGGAGCAATGCTGGCAAAACCGCGCGCTGCGCGCAAGGGCATGTGCCGTCCGGCCTCAGGCGCGGAACTGCGCCTTCGCATAGCCCTGCAGGTAGAGCAGGGCGGTGAGATCGCCGTGATTGATGCGGATCAGGGCATTCTCCTGAACGGTGGGCTTGGCGTGGAGCGCCACGCCCATTCCGGCTTCGGCCAGCATCGCGAGATCATTGGCGCCATCGCCCACCGCGAGGGCATCGGCCGGTTCGAGGCCGAGGCGACCGGTGACCCGCCTCAATGCCTCGAGCTTTGCCCTCTGCCCGAGGATCGGGGGCTCGACAGCCCCTGTCAGCCTGCCGCCTTCAATGACCAGATGGTTCGCCTGCTGCTCGTCAAAGCCCAGAGCCGCAGCAACCGGTTCCGTGAAGGCGGTGAAGCCGCCGGACACCAGCGCGCTGTAGGCGCCATGGGCCTTCATGGTGGCAATCAGCGTCCGGGCGCCCGGCATATAGGTGATCCGCTCCTGTAGCAGCTTGGCGATCACGCCGGCATCAAGTCCGGCCAGCAGTCGCACCCGGGCGGTGAGGGCGCTCTCGAAATCGAGTTCGCCCGCCATGGCGCGCCGGGTGATGTCGCGGATGGCCGCGCCGGCACCTGCCGCGGCGCCCAGCTCGTCGATGCACTCCTGCTCGATCATGGTGGAATCCATGTCGGCGATCAGCAGCCGTTTGCGCCGGTTGTGGATCGAGACCACTGCGGCATCGATGGGAAGGTTGCGGATATCGACCAGAAACTCGGGCAGGCGCTCGAAGGTCGCCACCTCGCAGGCCTCGCCTTCGGCCAGCCAGTGAGGTGCGCCGCCGCCAAGGGCGCGCATCCGCTCGGTCACGCGCGCGTCGATTGCGTGTGCGCCCGGTGCTGCTATGAGGACGAGTACGGAATCCATGATGGCCGATCGACAGAAACGCGCGCTGCTTATTGCAGGCCCCACCGCCAGCGGCAAGTCCGCGCTGGCTCTGGCGCTGGCGCGCGAGCGCAATGGCGTCGTCATCAACGCCGATGCGATCCAGGTCTACCGCGAGCTTCGCATCCTCTCGGCAAGGCCCGAGGCCGCGGATGAGGCAGCCGCACCCCACCGGCTCTATGGCCATGTGCCCGCCGTGACCGCCTATTCTGTCGCTGCCTGGCTGACGGAGGCCGAACGGGCGCTCGCCGCCGCCTGGTCCGAGGGCCGTCTGCCCATCGTCACGGGCGGCACGGGGCTCTATTTCAAGGCGCTGGAGCAGGGGCTGGCGCCCGTGCCTCCAATTCCGGAGGCCATGCGTGACCGTTGGCGGAACTTCGATGGCGATCTGCATGCCGAACTGTCCCGCCGCGACCCTGCCATGGCCCTGCGCCTCCAGCCCGGCGACCGGCAACGGCTGACCCGCGCGCTGGAGGTGATCGAGGCTACCGGCCGGTCGCTTCGCGACTGGCAGCAGCAGGGGGCGGCGGAAGCGCCCCTTACGGGTGTTGCCGTCGAGCGGGTGGTTCTCGACGTGCCGCGCGAGGAACTCTACGCCCGCGCCGAGGCGCGCTTCGACCGGATGATGGCATCTGGAGCCCTGGCCGAAGCCGCGGCCATGATCGGCATGGACCCCGCCATGCCGGCCATGAAGGCCATCGGTCTGTCCCAGCTCATGGCCCATCTCAGGGGGGAAATCCTCCTGGAGGACGCGGTTTCCGGGGCCAAGACCGCGACCCGGAACTACATCAAGCGCCAGCTCACCTGGTGGCGGGGACAGATGGCGCACTGGCGCTGACCCCGCGCCGCCAGCCGCCCCCTTGACGGACCGGTGGCAGCTAATTAGAAGAACTGTCATGTATATCGTTGTAGTAGTAGCCCCGCGCAGCGCCGGGGAGGTTTGACACCTCCCGGATCGGGTGGTGCTGCGCGGAATTCAGGCTCCCTCGGGGGCCTTTTTTGTTGCCCGTTCGGTGCGGGCGTGTTTGACGGAACGGCAAAGGTAACGAGGTGTTGAGATGGCAACGGTGGAGATGACAGGCGCGGAGATCGTGCTCAAGGCATTGCAGGATCAGGGTGTCGAACATGTGTTCGGCTATCCGGGCGGTGCAGTGCTGCCGATCTATGACGAGATCTTCCAGCAGGAGAAGGTCGAGCACATTCTGGTCCGCCACGAGCAGGGCGCGACCCATGCTGCCGAGGGCTATGCCCGCTCCACCGGCAAATGCGGCGTCGTTCTGGTCACCTCCGGTCCCGGAGCCACCAATGCCGTCACCGGGCTGACCGATGCCCTGATGGACTCGATCCCCATGGTCTGCATCACCGGCCAGGTGCCAACGCACCTCATTGGCAATGATGCCTTCCAGGAATGCGACACGGTCGGCATCACCCGGCCCTGCACCAAGCACAATTATCTGGTCAAGGACGTGAACGACCTCGCGCGCATCCTGCACGAGGCCTTCTATGTCGCCACCCACGGCCGTCCCGGCCCGGTCGTGGTCGACATTCCGAAGGATGTTCAGTTCGCGAAGGGCCGGTATGTCGGCCCCAAGAACATCGAGCACAAGACCTACCGGCCGCGCGTGAAGCCCGAGCAGGACGCCATCCGCGCCGCGGTGGAGCTCATCGCGTCGGCCAAGCGCCCGATCCTCTACACCGGGGGCGGCGTCATCAACTCCGGCGTCACGGCCTCCAAGCTGCTGCGCGATTTTGCCGCCATGACGGGCATTCCCGTCACCTCGACGCTGATGGGTCTCGGCGCCTATCCGGCGTCCGGCAAGAACTGGCTTGGCATGCTGGGCATGCACGGCATGTATGAGGCCAACATGGCCATGCATGACTGCGACGTCATGATCAATGTCGGCGCCCGCTTCGATGATCGCATCACCGGCAGGCTCAATGCCTTCTCGCCCAATTCGAGGAAGATCCACATCGACATCGACCCGTCGTCCATCAACAAGACGGTGCGTGTCGACATTCCCATCGTGGCCGACGTGGCCCATGCGCTGGAGGACATGATCCGGCTGTGGAAGTCGAAGTCGCTCTCCCTCGACAAGAAGGCGATGGATCATTGGTGGAAGCAGATCGAGGCGTGGAAGGCCCGCGATTGTCTGCGGTACAAGAAGAATCCCGACGTCATCATGCCGCAATACGCGATCGAGCGGCTCTATGCGCTGACCAAGGACCGCGACACCTACATCACGACGGAAGTGGGCCAGCACCAGATGTGGGCCGCGCAGTTCTACCGCTTCGACGAGCCGAACCGCTGGATGACTTCGGGCGGGCTCGGCACAATGGGCTATGGGCTTCCTGCTGCCGTCGGCGTCCAGCAGGCGCACCCCAAGTCGCTGGTCATCGACATCGCGGGCGATGCCTCGGTGCTCATGACGATGCAGGAGATGTCCACCGCCATCCAGTATGAGCTGCCGATCAAGATCTTCATCCTGAACAATCAGTACATGGGCATGGTCCGCCAGTGGCAGCAACTCCTGCATGGCAACCGGTTGTCGCATTCCTACACCGAGGCGCTTCCTGACTTCGTGAAGCTCGCCGAGGCCTATGGCTGCGTCGGCATCAGGGCGACGAAGCCCTCCGAGCTCGACGCTGCGATCAAGGAGATGATCGACACGCCGCGCCCGGTGCTGTTCGACTGCCGGGTGGCCAATCTCACCAACTGCTTCCCGATGATCCCCTCGGGCAAGGCGCACAATGAAATGCTCATGGGCGAGGACGTTCCCGACGAGGAAGTGGGTTCGGCCATCGACGCCAAGGGCAAGATGCTGGTTTGAGGAGCCTCAGGACATGAACGCGCAACTTCAGCCTTCGGGCTCTGCCTATTTCATCGACACCGCCAAGCCTCTCGTCGAGACCCATGCGCTGGCGGTGATCGTCGACAACGAGCCGGGCGTCCTCGCCCGTGTCATCGGTCTCTTCTCGGGACGCGGCTACAACATCGACTCGCTCACCGTGTCCGAGACCCAGCATGAGAAGCACGTCTCGCGCATCACCATCGTGACCAGCGGCACGCCCGGCGTGATCGAGCAGATCAAGAACCAGCTCGAGCGGCTGGTGCCGGTGCATTCGGTGGCCGACCTCACCGTGAGCGGAAATTCCATCACGCGCGAGCTTGCGATGGTCAAGGTGGCGGGCACCGGCGAGAAGCGTGTCGAGGCGTTGCGGCTTGCGGAGGCGTTCCGCGCCCGGGTCATCGACGCCAGCACTGCGAGCTTCATCTTCGAGATCACCGGCAAGACCGACAAGGTCGAGCAGTTCATCACGCTCATGGTGCCACTCGGTCTCGTCGAGGTGGCCCGCACCGGTGTCGCCGGCATCACCCGTGGCGCCGAGGGCATGAAGGTCTAGCCCCGGCGCCCTCGAACTGCGCGCCGTCCGTTCCCGGGGAAGGATTTCACCGTGCCTTGCAAGCTGTCCGTCAACGTCAACGCCATCGCCTATCTGCGCAACCGCCGCAATCTTCACTGGCCGTCGGTCGAGGAACTCTGCCGGGTGGCTCTGGATGCCGGGGCGGCGGGTATTACGGTGCATCCGCGGCCTGACGAGCGCCACATCCGCCGTACGGATGTAACCGATATCTCACGCCTGCTGCGCAAACAGTATCCGGGCCGCGAGTTCAACATCGAGGGCTTTCCCGACGAGAGCTTCCTGCGACTGGTCGAGGACGCCCGGCCGGATCAGGTGACTCTGGTTCCCGACGATCCCGCCCAGACGACCTCGGATCATGGCTGGAACATCGCCGCCAACCGTGACCGGCTGCGCTCGGTGATCGCGCGGCTCCACCACGGCAACATGCGGGTGTCGCTGTTCATCGATCCCGTCCCGGACCTTGCCGAACAGGCGCGTGAGGCCGGGGCCGACCGTGTCGAGATCTTCACCGGCCCTTATGGTGGTGCAGCCAACCATGAAGATGCCCGGCGGGAATTCGACAAGGTCGTCGCGACCGGCCAGGCCGCTACAAGGTCGGGTCTTGGCCTCAATGCCGGTCATGACCTGACCTGCGCCAATCTGCCCGCGCTCGTGGCCGCGCTGCCCCAATTGCAGGAGGTGTCGATCGGCCATGCGGTGACTGCCGACGCGCTGATGTATGGCATGGCGGAAGCCGTGCGGCGGTTCAGGGCGGCGATCGGTGACGTCTGAGCTCCTGCTGCTGGCCTCGATCGGCGCGATACAGCTTCTTGCGGTGATCTCGCCGGGGCCGAGCTTCCTGATCACCGCGCGCACGGCCGTGGCCCAGTCGCGGGCGGACGGCGTCAAGGTGGCGCTGGGTCTGGGGGCGGGCACGGTGGTCTGGTCCTCGGCGGCGCTCCTTGGCCTCAATGCCGTGTTTCATGCCATTCCCGTCCTGTTCATGGGCATGAAGCTCGCGGGCGCCCTGTTCCTGCTCTATGTGGCGGTCATGATCTTCCGCCACGCCGCCGACCCGCTGGAGATCGGCACGGGGGGCGAGCGGCTGCCGAACCCCTTTCTCAAGGGCTTCCTGACCCAGATTTCCAACCCCAAGGTGGCGGTGTTCTTCGGCTCGATCTTCATTGCGATGCTGCCCGCCCAGCTCTCCCTGTGGACCACCGTGGCGTTGATCCTCATGGTCAGCCTCAACGAGGTCTGGTGGTATTCCCTCGTGGCCCTGTTCTTCGGGGCAGGGCCCGTCCGGCGCGCCTACCTCCGGGCCAAGTCCTGGATCGACCGGATCACGGGCCTGTTTCTGGGGGCCCTGGGCCTGCGGCTCCTGTGGTCGGTGGGCGAGGGGCTCTGAGCCTTTTGCCGCTTGCCTTGGGGCCTTGGCCCCGCTATTCCCGCGCCAATTCAATTCCAGAGGGATGGACCCCACCGATGCGCGTTTACTATGACCGTGATGCCGATGTGAACCTGATCAAGTCCAAGAAGGTGGCGATCGTCGGCTATGGCAGCCAGGGCCGCGCCCATGCGCTGAACCTCAAGGACTCGGGCGCCACCAATGTGGTGATCGCGTTGAAGCCGGGCTCGGCCACGGCCAAGAAAGTGGAGGCCGACGGCCTCAAGGTCATGACGGTGGCCGAAGCCGCCAAGTGGGCCGACCTCATGATGATGGCGACGCCGGATGAGCTCCAGGCCGACATCTACCGCGACGAGATCGCCCCCAACATCCGCGACGGCGCGGCGGTTGCCTTCGCGCACGGCCTCAACATCCACTTCAACCTCATCGAGCCCAAGAAGACCATCGACGTCCTGATGATCGCGCCGAAGGGCCCGGGCCACACGGTGCGGGGCGAATACCAGAAGGGTGGCGGCGTCCCCTGCCTCATCGCCATCCACCAGGATGCGTCGGGCAATGCCCACGACCTCGCGCTCTCCTATGCCTCGGGCGTAGGTGGCGGCCGGTCGGGCATCATCGAGACGACCTTCAAGGAAGAGTGCGAGACCGACCTGTTCGGCGAGCAGGTGGTGCTGTGCGGTGGCCTCGTGGAGCTGATCCGTGCTGGCTACGAGACGCTCGTCGAGGCGGGCTACGCCCCCGAGATGGCCTATTTCGAGTGCCTGCACGAGGTGAAGCTGATCGTCGACCTGATCTATGAAGGCGGCATCGCCAACATGAACTACTCGATCTCCAACACCGCCGAGTGGGGCGAATATGTCACCGGCCCGCGCATCATCACCGACGCCACCAAGCAGGAGATGAAGCGTGTGCTGAAGGACATCCAGACCGGCAAGTTCACCTCGGAGTGGATGCAGGAGTATCGCGCGGGTGCGGCCCGCTTCAAGGGCATCCGCCGCATGAACGACAGCCACAACATCGAGGAAGTGGGCGCCAAGCTCCGCGCCATGATGCCGTGGATCGCCAAGAACAAGCTGGTGGACAAGGCCAGGAACTAGTTTCACGCCTTCGTCCACTCCACGCATTCTCTCCATGCCCGGGCTCGACCCGGGCATCTCTGTTTGGGGCCATCAGTTTCGTCATGCCACGGATTGACCGTGGCAACTTCTTTCGCGCGGCGAAGAGGACTGCCCGCTCGGAGTCGGGCACTGGCGAAAGGGGGCTGAAGCCCCCATGATTTGCCATGTGACCGCGATGGTGGGAAAACGGACGGCAAACGGAGAGAACCGACCATGAGTCTCGAAACCGATATCGCGCAGATCGCCCGGCAGGAGGAAGCCCTGCGTTTCGTGAGTTTCAGCGAGGCCGATGCCTGGGCGCTCGGCTGCCTCATGCGGCAGGTGGCGGAGGAGCGCAGGCTGCCCTTCGTCATCGACATCCGCATCGGCAACCGGCCGCTGTTCTACGCGGCCCTTCCGGGGTCCACGCCCGAGAACCCCGACTGGGTGCGCCGCAAGGTCAACACCGTCTACCGTTTCCACAAGTCCTCCTACCGGGTGGGCCGCGAGCACCAGCTGCAGGGCAAGGCCTTCGACGAGTCGCGTGGCATCACGCCGCTCGATCACGCGCCTGCCGGCGGCGGCTTTCCCATTCATCTTTCGGGCACGGGCATTGTTGGAGCGGTCACCGTCTCGGGCGTGCCGCAGCGCCAGGATCATGAATTCGTGGTCGAGATGCTGTGCCGCCATCTCAAGGCCGACTATGGCGCGCTGGCGCTGGGTCCCGAAGCCGCGTGATGGAATTCAGCCTGCTGTTCTTCGCGGTGGCGGGTGCTGCGGCGTTCTTTGTCGGCGCCTCGAAGGGCGGGCTTCCCATGGTCGGCGTGCTGGGCGTGCCGCTGCTTGCGCTGGTCATGTCGCCCGTTGCCGCTGCGGCACTGCTGCTGCCGGTCTACATCGTCAGCGACATGGTCGGGCTCTGGGCCTACCGGAAGGAATACAGTCCGCGCAATCTTGCCATCCTCATTCCGGCCATGGTGTTTGGCGTGGGTCTCGGATGGGCAACGGCGCGCATCACCGAGGAATGGATGGTGACGCTGCTGGTGGGCGTTATCGGACTTTACTATTGCATCACGGTGGTGTTCCGGAACACCCGTGCGCCGCCCCGACCTGCCGACATTCCGCGCGGCGTGTTCTGGGGCATGATCGCGGGCTTCACCAGTTTCGTCTCCCACACCGGCGGGCCGCCTTACCAGGCCTATGTGCTGCCCCAGAAACTCCCCAAGATGATGTTTGCCGGCACCAGCACCATCGTGTTCGCCGTCATCAACCTGGTGAAGCTTTTACCCTACTGGGCTCTGGGCCAGTTCAACCCTGATAATCTTGAAGTGGCCGCCATGCTCTCACCAGTTGCGGTCGCAGGCGCGCTGATCGGTTACAAGCTCACCACTGTCATACCCGAAACGCTCTTCTATCGCATTGTGGAAGCGGCGCTGTTCCTGATATCGCTGAAGCTCATCTACGAGGCGCTGTTCAAATGAAGCTTCCCTTCACGACCTATGATGTGTTCACCAACCGCCGTTTCGGCGGCAATCCGCTGGCCATCGTCGAGGAGGCGGATGCACTCAGCACCGCGGAGATGCAGATCATCGCGCGCGAGTTCAATCTCTCCGAAACGATCTTCGTGCGCAGGCCGCAGCAGGAGGGCAACACCGCGAGCGTCCGGATCTTCTTTCCGACGGCGGAAATTCCCTTTGCGGGGCACCCGACGATTGGCTGCGCCATCCATCTGGCCCAGAAGAAATACAAGCCCGGATGTTCCTTCGAGACCGAGATCCGGCTCGAGGAGGTGGCGGGCCTCGTGCCGGTGAAGGTCTCGCGCATCGGTGACGTTCCGCGCGCTCAGTTCACCGCGCCCATTGTGCCCTTCGCCGTGGACCAGGCGCTTCCCGCGCCGGACACGGCGGCGCAGGCGCTGGGCATTGATGCGGCGGAGGTTGGCTTCGGCGGCCATGGCATCGGGCTGTTTCAGGGCGGCCCCCGCTTCCTCTACGTGCCGCTGGCCAGCCGCGAGGCGCTGGCCCGGGCCAGGCCGTTGGAGCCCCATTGGTCGGCCATGCTGCAGCCGCTCGGTTGCCAGATGACCTATGTCTATGTTCGCGGTGGAGATGATGCAGCGACCTCCTATCGCGGTCGCATGTTTGCGCCGCAAACCGGCACGTTTGAAGACCCCGCAACCGGCTCCGCCACGGCGATCCTCGCCGCCCAGTTGCTCGCGTCGGACGCGCTCGGGGACGGCACCCACCGCTGGCAATTGGAGCAGGGCTATGAGATGGGCCGTCCCTCCGACCTGTGGCTCGAGGCCGATGTTGCGGGTGCGAAGCTGGCCGCGGTCCGGGTGGCCGGACAGGCCGTGCAAATTGCGGCGGGTGTGCTAGAACTCTGATGGGGACACGGGAGCGGACGGCTCCGGCCAGGGGAGGGCCACGCGCCGATGAAGACGATTTTGCTCATTGCCCATCTGATTGCCATTGCCACCGGGACAGGCATGAGCATCGCCAACTATATCAATATCCGTATCGCTGCGGGTGAGCAGGGCGAGCGGCGTGCCGCGCTGGCCTTCCTGCGCCGGGTTCTGGCGCGCATCGCCGATGTCGTGATCCTCGCCATCTGGATCACCGGCATTGGCCTGTGGCTCAACCT
>Ga0129333_10001479_pt1 | contig 21282 bp, 36 predicted proteins | sample CPB6_08_DNA_FD_94474 | JGI IMG/M metagenome (GOLD analysis project Ga0129333, IMG submission 94474) | Freshwater to marine salinity gradient microbial communities from Chesapeake Bay, USA - CPBay_Sum_0.6_0.8_DNA | ecosystem: Environmental > Aquatic > Marine > Coastal | place: USA: Chesapeake... | reverse complement strand
GGACCTATCAAATATATTGCTGCTCTTATATACGGCGACAATCCCGACCAAAATATTCTTGAGCGTGCTGTACGTTGGGTTATTATACTTATTGTTATTGTTTTTGATCCGCTTGCCTTGACATTGATCCTTGCTGCCAACAAACAATTTGAATGGGCCAGACAGGGAACCGGAGGTTGGGTACACGACGAAGCATCTGAAAAGATCACACCCGAACCGCCTGGCGTAGAACAACCACCACCGACTGATCAAGAAGTGGCTGCTCTTGACACCCAGGCCAATACTGAGCCCGTGCATGACACTGTCAAGTCCGAACAAGAGTTGCAAGCAGCAGCAGTGTTAGATGAACAGCAACGAGCCGAAGCTGCCAATAACGAAGTGGCCAAGATTGAACAGCCAGAACCAGACTTAGACATTCCTATTCTGGAAAATGAAGAAATGTGGGCACAGCGGGTGATCGATGAGCAGCCTAAGGAAGAGGCAAAGTACGAGCACGATGACGGCGCATTGACCGACGAGCAAATTCAACAAGTCAAAGAGTCAGTAGAGCAGCCAGTTGAAGTGGCCCAAACTACAGAACCGTCACCTCCGCCGGTTGATGAATTCAATACGCCTGTACGTCGTGGCAATGACTATGCTGTTAGATATCAAGGTAAAGTTTACAATCTAGATGCATTTAACAAATTGCATCCGAGCTTGGCAATAAAGGCAGATAACGAAACACTATCTAATGCTAGTCAATGTGGATTTGGCGATAAATTTCCCAACGATCCAATGAAAGGTGATATGTTTATTCGCACAGACTATCTGCCTGAAAAATTGTTCAAATGGAACGGTATAAAATGGATTGAAGTAGACAAAAACTCTACAGATAGTTACACTTACAATCAAGCTTACATACAACACTTGATTCAAAAACTAGAAGCTGGCGAGTATGAAATTGAAGATCTCAGCGAAGCAGAACAAGCGCAAGTTGAACAGCAAATTGAAACCATTTTGAAAAACAAAAATGTATAGCAATTTCATTACGCCTCCTGATTTTGTAGACGAAGAAAAACATAGTGTAACTATAATTGAGGCCACAACACAAGAAATAGAAATACTATATAATATAGCTAGAAACAGTACCGAAGATTACAACATTTATTTGTACCGTAAAGAAATGAACAATCACAGTTGGCTAAAAAAAGCCATCGAAAAAAGCAGTTCCACAATTGTTAATTTTGATCGTTGGAAAGATTTAGAAATTTTTAAATACGATAACATTTTGTATTACGGACAAGGACTAGTAGTAAGTCCAGCGCAAAAAATAGATTCGTTACTTGATTATTTTAATATGCGTAAAGTCTAAATAAATAGAAATTATGAACGATAAACCATATAAATTTATTGGCAATTTAGTTTTCGTTACTAACGATAACGTGGAGAAAGCTCTTAGAAAGTTTAAAAAGAAAGTACAAGAATCTGGCACTTTACAAACTCTAAGAGAAAAGGAAACCTACGAAAAACCAACCACTCGTAGAAAAAAATCAAAAAATGCTGCCATACGACGCTGGAAAAAGAAACTGGCCGACGAGCAGTTACCAAAAAAATTGTTCTAACGAAAAAAATATCATATAATACAGGTATAAATAATTGTGTAGGGTGCTTCGGGCCCACACATTTACTTGCTTAATTTAAGGAGAAAACTATGAGTACAATCATTGGTATCGATCTAGGTACCACAAATAGCTGCGTAGCAGTAGTCGAAAACGGAACCCCCCGAGTAATTGAAAATTCAGAAGGTGCTAGAACTACACCTAGCATTGTTGCCTACACCGCTGATGAAATTCTTGTTGGTGCAAGTGCCAAGCGTCAGGCTGTAACCAATCCACGAAATACTATCTATGCTAGTAAACGACTAATTGGTCGTAAGTTCAAAGAAGAAGCAGTTCAAAAAGATATCAATCTAATGCCATACAAAATCGTGGAATCCAAAAACGGCGATGCATGGGTTGAATCAAATGGTCGGGAACTGGCACCCCCGCAAATCAGTGCGGAAGTTCTTCGCAAAATGAAGAAGACTGCTGAAGACTATCTTGGTCATGAAGTAACTCGTGCAGTTATCACTGTTCCAGCATATTTCAATGACAGTCAACGCCAGGCCACTAAAGATGCCGGTGCGATTGCAGGCCTAGAAGTTCTGCGAATTATCAATGAGCCGACCGCAGCGGCCTTGGCTTACGGAGTAGACAAAAATGAAAAGACGGATCGTAAAATTGCTGTTTATGATCTTGGTGGCGGTACCTTTGATATATCTATTATTGACATCGCTGTTGTGGATGGTGATAAACAATTCGAAGTACTTAGCACCAATGGGGATACATTCCTCGGAGGTGAAGACTTTGATCAAAGATTGATGGACTACTTGATTACTGAATTCAAGAAAGAGTCAGGAGTTGATCTTGCCAAAGACGTAATGGCATTACAACGTCTAAAAGAAGCAGCAGAAAAGACCAAGATTGAATTGAGTAATAACAATCAAACAGATGTAAACTTGCCTTATATTACAGCCGACGCCACAGGTCCTAAACATCTAAATATTAAAATTACTAGAGCCAAATTTGAAAGCTTGGTAGAAGATTTAATTCAAAGATCAATTGAACCATGCAAAATTGCCATGCGTGATGCAGGTGTGACAGCTGGTGATATTGATGAAGTTATTCTAGTTGGTGGTCAAACACGTATGCCCAAGGTTCAAGAAGCAGTGGAGCAGTTGTTCGGTCGAACACCACGTAGAGATGTCAATCCGGATGAAGCTGTAGCAGTAGGTGCAGCAGTGCAAGGTGCTGTGTTAGGTGGCGAGCGTAAAGATGTACTATTGCTTGATGTGACACCACTAAGCCTGGGTATCGAAACCATGGGCGGAGTGATGACCAAACTGATTCAAAAGAATACCACAATTCCAACCAAGAACAGCCAGGTGTTCTCCACAGCTGATGATAATCAGCCTGCGGTTACTATCAAAGTCTATCAAGGTGAACGTGAACTAGTACAACACAATAAATTACTAGGTGAATTCAATTTGGAAGGTATTGATCCTGCACCAAGAGGCATGCCACAGATTGAAGTCATGCTGGATGTGGATGCCAACGGTATTCTTAAAGTTAGTGCCCAGGATAAAAAGACTGGCAAAGAAAACCGGATTACTATCAAATCTGATTCTGGTTTAAGTAAGGAACAGATTGAGGAAATGATTCGAGATGCTGAAGCAAACGCCGAAGCAGATCGACAGCAACGTGAACTAATTGAGGCTCGTAATCAAAGTGATTCTATCCTACACAGTACACGTAAAGATTACGAAGAGTACAAGGACAAGATTACCGAAGAAGAGCGCACAAAGTTTGAGAAGGCTGTGGCAGATTTAGAACAAGCAACACAAGGCACTGATAAAGATGCAATTGTCAAGGCGCAAGGAGAAGTGTTAAGTGCCAGTATGCCTGTATCACAAGCCAAGCAAAATGCGCAACCGTCGTCTGCAGCAGAATCTGCAACTCCTCAAGGAAACGACGATGTAATTGATGCTGAATTTAAAGAAAATAAAGATAAAAACTAAAGAATATGCAGCCTAGATGCCTCAGGGGTCTAGGTTCATATATGTCATAACTTGCTTAATGAAAGGAGAACGTATTATGACAACATATACAATTAGCACTTTTGATCTACCAACACTACATCGACATGCTGTAGGCTTTGATAGATTATTCAACGAGTTGGGCCGTACTTTTGCCAACAGTAAGACAGACAACTACCCGCCACACAATATTGTTCGTATCGACGACAATCACTATGCTATTCAATTGGCAGTAGCTGGTTTTAGCGAGGACGAATTAGACATTGAGTACAAAGAAAATGTCTTGGTGGTACGTGGTGAGCAAAAACAAAAAGACGAGTACGAATATCTACATAGAGGAATCAGTGCTCGTAACTTTACTCGTCACTTTACTCTGGCAGATAATGTGGAAGTAAAAGGCGCAACTGTGCTCAATGGCATTTTGGCTATCAGTTTGGAACACATTGTTCCAGAGGAGCAAAAGGCTAAAAAAATTGCCATCACATTTGCTAAGTAAGTCAATAAGTAATATAATATAACAGTAGGGAGATCCAACTCCCTACTTAACCTACAAAATTATGAGCAAAACAGATATTGTAGTCAAACCCAAAATACAAACACGCACAAATGTAGTACCTCCCAGTTTGTTTAATGTTATCTATTTAAATGATAATGTAACCACAATGGAATTTGTAGTAGAATCTTTAAAAAATATATTTCATCACTCGGAAGAAACTGCAATCGAATTGACTCACAAAATACACGAAGACGGTTCGAGCGTGGTAAGCACATTGCCATACGAAATTGCCGAACAAAAAGGTGTTGAGGCCACACTACTAGCTCGTACCAACGGATTTCCTCTCAACGTTAAATTAGAACCTGCTGACTAATGATATTCAACAAAATTCGTGAACTTAAGGACAAAGGACTTAAGATTGGGATTACCTTCTCTACTTTTGACATGCTTCATGCCGGACATGTGGCTATGTTGGCTGAGGCTAAAAATCATTGCGATTATCTTATTGCGGGATTGCAGACCGACCCCACAATTGATCGACCCGATACAAAAAACCAACCAGTGCAAAGTATTGTTGAAAGACAAATTCAACTTGCAGCATGCCGTTATGTTGATGAAGTTGTTGTGTATCAGACCGAACAAGATTTAGTAGACTTGTTGTTGATTCTTCCGCTAGATGTGCGTATACTCGGTGTCGAGTACGAAGGCAAAAGATTTAGCGGTGACGATGCATGTTTTAGCAGAGACATTCAAATAGTTTTTAATGGTCGTGATCATTCGTTTAGTTCTAGCAGTTTGCGCAAGCGTGTGGCAGCAGCCGAAGCAGAAAAAGCACTAAGGAGTCAATGATGGATGTGATGCTAGACTTAGAAACATTAAGTACTAGACCTTGGGCTGTAATTCTCACACTTGGTGCAGTAAAGTTCAGTCCCTGGGAGTCGGATGTTGATCAGGGTCGAGGTTTATATTTAAAACCTGATGTAGATGAACAGCTTGGTATGGACCGCCACGTACAGGATCAAACAGTCGAGTGGTGGGGAACACAAACCGACGAAGTTCGTGAAGAAGCAATGGGCACAGAAGGTAGAATTGGTGTAAATGCCATGTTGGACGAATTAAACAGATTTCTTGTGGGCGCAGATAACATTTGGTGTCAAGGTCCTGCATTTGATATTGTTATCCTAGAAGATCTATATAGACAAATGGATCGTCCTACACCATGGCAGTTTTGGCAAATTAGAGACAGTCGTACTCTGTTTAGTGTTCACGGCGATCCTCGCGATAAAAACAGACACGGCGCTCACAATGCTTTGATTGATTGTTATTATCAAGCTCGAGCTGTACAGGATATATACAAAACTGTAGGAGTGATAAAAAGATAATGGATATAATTTTTAGTCGTCAAGTGGCCGATGAACTGTCAGAAAAATACTTGGTGTTAGAACTAGAGTCTCACGTGGTAGGAACAGAGATACTGGAAACCTTTTGTGTAATCTCACCAGAAAAAGTAGTCAATGAAGTTACAATGTTGGACCATTGGAAAAAACTGCACAATGAATTTGTACAGGCCAATAAAGAAAAAAATGCAAAACTGTGTTATGATTTACTGCCATATCTAAAGGGTAAATGGAACGGTGAGCTAGATGAATTTTACGACATTGTATGTGGTAGATTTGATTACAAAGAGCAAGCATAATATTGGTATTTTATCATTGCAGAATGTAATGATATATACTATATGAACAAATTTTTAGCTGCCACCTTACTGGCGATCACAGCCTCGGCAGCTACAGCTGACCCAAGACCAAGACAGATCCGTATGATGTGTGGCAGTTTTGAAGATGCAGAAGTTACTACACAAAGATACGGCGAAACGCTAATCATGGCTACCCAAAGTCCCAACGAACAGGTAGTTAATTTGGTATATGCCAATTTTGAAACAGAAACTACCAGCTGGTTTATACATGATTTGCAAACAGATGAGTATTGTATGATGGGTGTAGGGAAAAGAATCTACATACCAGATGATAGTCCACTTAATAGCAAAACTGGAGTTGGTATTAGAATAAATTACAAATAACCTGGAAAATCCAGGTTTTTTTGTGGCAATGCAAAGGAGAAGCACTATGAGTTGGTTTGCCCATCGTCCCACTAAAAATCCCCCTAATCCTGCTCCTGTAACACCCCCTAATAGAATGTAAAGTTTTATAGTAGTATAGTTTTTTTGTTTTTGTCGCTAAGTATTAATAAGTTCGATAAACATTGGTTCTTCAATAACAAAAAAACGGAAACACAAAATTGAACCAAGAGGCTGTAGCGAGCTGTACCAGTAATGGATCGGAGCTATGGATCCGTTAACACTTTTTGCCCTGGCAAACGGTGCGGTACAGGCTGTAAAAAAAGGCTGCGAATTATACAAAGAAATAGCCAGCGCAGCAGGCGATGTTAAAGGTGTTCTCAATGACCTAGAAGAACAGTTTAACCTACGGCACAAAGACGATCCCCCAACCACAGCTGAACGCAATCAGTTCATCCAAGAAAAAAATCGTGTAATTGAATTAAGCAAACAACAGCCCAATGATGTCTATACTCAGATAGGTGAAGAACTGGGTGTGTATTTTGAAAACTTTGCCAAGTGTACTGCCATATTTGAAGAAGAGGAAAAACATGCTCAAGAAGTTTATACAGGCGAAACTAGCTTAGGAAAGCGAGCTTTGCAAAGAGTTCTAATGCAAAGCAGATTGACCGCCATGGAAGCCGAACTTAGAGAACTAATGGTTTATAATTGTCCTCCGGAATTGGGTGATTTATACACTCGTGTGTATGCCATGATGGAAAAAATGAAGAAGGAACAAGCAGTAGCATGGGCCAAGAAACGGGTGCAGGACAAAATTGATGCGGCAAAAAGACGCCGCAGAATAGAACACATTAGGTGCAATGCTTGGAAGTATGGCATAGCCTCTGTTGTAAGTCTATATTTGATTTGGCTGGTATGGGCAGTGGTTCAAGTGAGAATAGAAGTCGAACCTGAACTAGGTCGCTGCCTAGTGCCAAAAGGAAATGCAGTTTACGATTGGTATAATAATTTAAAGTGGGTAGATTGCGAAATTCCAAAATGATCAAATATGTTTATAAAATTAATGTTGATCTTGTGAAACGCATGTACGTTGATCATGGATATTCCGTAGACGATATTTGTTTGAGATTGAGATATGAGGCAGATACAGTCAAACAACTGGTTAAAAATTTTACAAATCCTAATCTTGACAATACAAATTATCGTAAATAATATTGCTTGTTTCTAAATTTTATATTATAATAGTACATGAACATACACACCAAAAGCATTTGTCAATTTTATCAGCCGATAAAAAAACAAAACAGCGTTGATAACCTGTATCAGCTTGTCATTAAGTAAGCCACATCAAATTACCCAGGTTAAATTATGCGTTCTATTATATTTGTATCTTTACTCCTACTATGCAATTTTTCTCATGCAATAAACGTGCAAGCCAAGTCTTGGCTTATTGCAGATGAAGATGGCAAAATTTTAGAACATGAAAATATTGAAATTGTTCAGCCAATTGCCAGTATAACCAAACTAATGACAGCAATGGTAGTTCTAGATTCAAATCCAAATCTCAACACGACCGTTAATAAAAAAATTAAGGGTTTGACTGTCAACAAAAAACAATTAATTAATTTGGCAATAGTAAAATCTGACAACACAGCAGCAAAAATGTTATGCGAGACTTATCACAAAGGATATCAAGGTTGTATCAATGATATGAATTTAAAGGCGCATATTTTAGGCATGGAAAATACTAGATTCGAAGACAGTAGTGGTCTAGACAATCGCAATGTAAGTACTCCTCGCGATCTGATAAAACTTTTGCTAGCAGCAGAAAGATACCCTGAGATCGTGTATGCATCAAATCAAGTGTCAATTGATTTAATGAAAAAGAAAAAAAGAAAACTATCTAAATTGCATTTTACCAATACAAATCCACTAGTGGCAAAATACAATGTTTTGGTAAGTAAAACCGGATATGTTCGCGCATCAGGAGGATGCCTTGTAATGAGTGCTTACATAAATGGCAAGAAAAAATTATACGTGGTATTAAACAGCAAAACCACAAGAACAAGAATTCATGACATGGAATCCTTGATACTAATGGGTATAGAAAATAAACTTTAAGACTTCAGTATCGTTTTTATCGAATCAAAGTCCACATTTGAAAAGTTGATATAATAGTCGTGACTACTATCCTTGCCGGCATTGTACTTAATTAAAATTCTGCGATAGTTATCTACCAACTCATCAACTATGATGCTTCTAAAATTTCCAAAAAAATGATTGAAATTGTGTTCAACAACATCCATTATTTCTTCCTGAAACTGTTTTAAGTTGCTGTCAGACATTTTACAAAATTTTTCTAGCTGGTTTACAATCAAGGTTATTCTTTTATCTGGATCAGGTTCGTTGTCATAACTTTCGTCTATCCATTTATCAAAAGTTTTGAAACCATAACTTTTCAAATAACTTAGATTTCCTGGTGCACCTACTAGAATAAAAGGCCTTCTTGCAACTATTGGTTTAAATATTTTTTCTGTCAAATGCAATTTGTTTTCGTAAAAAATAGTTTCAGTGACCACATGTATCAATCCCAGGGATAGAACTTCAAGATTGTCATTGGCACTTAATTCGCCAGTGACAGTTTGTTTATCGATTTCGAAATTATTGTCATTGTGATAAAGATGTTTAAAAATTATTTTTTTTGATCGTGAAGATAACAAGTTGTTGCTATTAAAAATTTCATTTTTAACTTTGTCTTTTAAATTATCTTTATTAATTGAAATGTAGCCAAATTTATCAAGTTTTTGTTCTAGAATTGTGGCTACTAAATTTAACCTATAGTTTCTATTTCCACTTACCAAGTTATTGAAACATATAAATACTTTTGAAAACCCATAATTTGCAGGTAAATATTTCAAGTTTCTAAACCAATCAAGCGCAATAAAACCATGAGAAAAATAATACCAGTTATAAAAATTACGTGACTTCATGTTATGATTCACTTCATCACTTTTTTCAGATGTTGCATACACTAAAAAATGATGTCTAAAATAATCAACATCGTGTAAAAAAGAATTGAAAGTCAAACCAAAGTATCCGGGAAAATGATAATTTAAACTGTCAGCAACATTATAGGTATCTGTGTATTCCAATTGAAACATGTTATCAAAAATTTCAGTATAAAATGGTTCTTGATCATTGAAAAAAATTATTGGCCGGTACTTTTCTGAATATCTCAAATACCACAGCGGTGCATATTTGTCATCTTCACTTATAACTACAATGTCGCTAGGTTTGGTATTTAGAAAATCCTTAAATGCAAGACACACAGTTTGATCATTAACTTTAAGGACTAGTTGTTTTATTATAATTTCGTAAAATGAATTAATGGAAAACATATGAAAATTGGATTTATAGGTATTGGAAAATTAGGATTGCCTTGTGCCGAAGCTATGTCATTACAGCATGATGTAACAGGCTATGATATTTACCCAAAGTCTAGCGACAAAATTAAAATATCAAATAATTTACAGGGAGCAGTAACTGGTAAAGATATTGTGTTTGTTGCTGTACAAACACCACATGATCCAGATTACGACGGATCAAAACCCATAACACATTTATCCAATAAAGATTTTGATTATACTATAGTACGTGATGTATTGAAAGAAATTGATGCCTGGGCCAGTCCAGAACAACTAATTGTTCTGATCAGTACTGTATTGCCCGGAACAGTTCGGAGAGAGCTAAGAGATTGTATCACTGTTCCACGTTTTATCTATAATCCTTACTTGATAGCAATGGGAAGTGTAGAGTGGGACATGATAAATCCAGAAATGGTCATTATCGGAACTGAAGATGGTAGTGAAACCGGCGATGCAAAAAAGTTAATTGACTTTTACAAAACCATCATGCAAAACGATCCCAGATATGTGGTCGGGACATGGGACGAAGCAGAATGCATAAAAATTTTCTATAACACTTTTATAAGTACCAAAGTTGGATTGGTAAACATGATACAAGATGTGGCCATGAAATCTGGAAACATAAATGTTGATGTAGTTACCAGTGCATTGGCCAATAGCACAATCAGAATTATGAGTGCAAAATATATGACTGCCGGTATGGGAGACGCCGGTCCTTGTCATCCTCGCGATAATATTGCGTTACGATGGTTAGCAGCAAATTTAAATCTTGGCTATGATATCTTTGATACTATTATGCATGCAAGAGAAATACAGGCTAGAAATCTTGCAAAATTTTTAAAACAACAACAAGTAAAATACAACTTACCTATTTTTATCATGGGCAAGGCATACAAGCCAGATGTAGACTATCTGGATGGTAGCTATAGTTTGTTGATTGGTCATTACCTAGAGGAATTGCAAGCTAAGTTTTTTTACATAGATCCTTTGACTGGTGATGTACCTCCTTTTGAAAATGTTCCTGTCATTGTCTTTCTTGCACACAACAGACAAATAACGTATGGATACACAGGAGAAAATCCTGATCAAGAATTTTATTGTCAAATTGAAAGAGGCAGCGTGATCATTGATCCATGGCGAAAATTTCCCAAACACAATACTAAGTATGAGGTCATACATTATGGAAACACACGAATCATTTAATATCGCAAAATTCTGGGATGAAGAGTATAAAAATCTTACCTATGTGAAGGAAAAATTCAATGACCCAATAACACAAACCACGTGGGAAGACGCAGGATTTAGAGGACCATTTGGCGGTTATATGTGTGACATGCGAAGCTCTCAACCGACCTGGAATCAAAAATTCATTGACTTCTTTGAGACATATGAGCATTGGAAAGACATCGGAACTTCGTATTATAGAATGGATCCTGGTAGTAGTTTGCCTACTCATGTGGATACCTATCGCCGGTATGTAGATTTATTTGATCTTAAAGGAAAAGAACATACAATACGTCGTGCAGTTATCTTCTTGGAAGATCGTAAAGCAGGACATTATGCAGAATGTCAGAATGTTGGTTATGCAAATTGGACTGCAGGTTTTACCCTGGTTTGGCCATGGAATGCACCACACAGTGCAATGAATATGGGTTTTGAACCCAGATACACTCTACAGGTAACAGGGCATTTATGATCAATAGTTACAATGAATGGGATCCTTTAAAAGAAGTAGTAGTTGGTCGTGCATGTTTTGCAAATTGGCCCGGGAACGATCCTGTTTTTGCACTAGAGAGCGAGAAAACCACGTGGAAGGAAACTCCAGTGCCCAACGGTCCTGTTCCAGACTGGATCATCGACGAATCAAATGAGGATCTTGATATACTGGCAGATACTTTGGCATTGCTAGGAGCTGTTGTTCATAGACCCAAAGCAATCAATTATCAACAAAGAGGAGGCATGTATGGATATTGCCCGCGTGATAGATTATTGATCCACGGCAGCACCATAGTGGATCCTGCCATGATGTACCCGTGTAGAGATATGGAAACGGAAGCATTAGAAGATGTTATATATCGTGCCGATACAGTATTGCGTATGCCGCGAGACCAGGGCATGACTCTAGATGCTGCCAATGTTTTACGCCTCAATGATACCATGTTATATTTGGAAAGTGCTAGCGGAAATCAAAAAGCAGCACGTTGGTTACAACACAATTTTCCTGAAGTGAAAATAGAAGTTTGCAATTTTTACTCTGGGGTGCATATAGACAGTACCCTGGTACCGTTACGTGAAGGATTGGTAATGGTAAATGCCAGCAGAGTTACCATGGACAATCTACCCCGAGTTTTTGATAACTGGGAAATAATTTGGATTGATGACGTAGTGTCCCAAGATTTTTACCAATACCCGTATGCAAGTAAATGGATAGCTTTAAATATGTTGGTAGTAGACCCTGACACTGTAATTGTAGATAAACATCAAACAAAATTGATTGACGTCTTGGAAACTTTTAATTTTACGGTAATTCCGCTAGAACTAAGGCATAGTCGCACACTGGGTGGCGGGTTTCATTGTGTTACTCTTGATTTAATACGTCAAACTCAATAAATAACTAAACAATAAAAATAAAGGTTATCATGGGCTTTGAAGTTTATACTGAATGTATTTTTCGTTCTTTTCTTACACACCCAAAGCAAAGCGAAATACTAAAAAGAAAAATTGAAATTCTAAATGAAGTATCGGCATTTCACAATTTTTATCCAGAGTCGATTCTGTACGTCGGATTTAATCCTGCTATCATGGTAGAACAGGCACAGAATATTTTTGTAACTTGTGTATCACAAGAAACCATGGAATATTTAAAATCACAATCGATAAAATGTAAATACGTGCCTTTTGAGGAATTGGCCAACTATAAAAAGTTTTTTGATGTAGTTATTGCTTTAGATGAATTTTTTACATTTGCCAAAACTGATAACAATCAAAAAGATAGTATTACCCTGATCAGCGAACTAACTAAAGAATACTTTATTACCACATGCAAGGACTATAAAAATCAAGAATTCAAGGATAGAGAATTTAGTCTTCCTGCACTAATTAGAAATAACAATCATAAAACAATCTATTTAGAATTTCACGATCATGATATCAAGGATAAAAACACTTGGAACACAGAAGTTTTTGAAATTGATAACAACGTGTTAAATACGTATGGACCTTTTGACAGAAAAGCATTATTTTTCAAACAACTGGCAAAATTCAGTTCAGATGCCGGCGCAGTTGGATTTACAGTACATAAAAATTTAATGTATAAAAGCTTAATCAAGAAAAATTACGAACATGTAATTAGTATTCGATTTGATAATTATGGATATAAGTAACCATTTTGAAAAAATAGTAGAAAGTTTAGTAGCAGAAGTTAGTGCTAACGTACAATCAAAAGTCGATAGCATTATAAATGCTGCGGTCATGGCCAGATTATCTACTTTTAATTTTGAAAATTTTATTCAGACTGCCGCAACTGCTGCGATTGAGAAAAAAATAGCTGATTACACTGTTGATCAAAAAAAATTAGAAACCAAAATTGTAGATAGAATCAACGAAGTTATCAAAGAAGCAGAAACAAAAACAATTGATCAAATTGACGAAGCTGTTAAAACCAGAGTTTCGGGAAGCAAGTTCAATGACGTTCTTACTTCTAGTCTAAGTAAAATTATATCAGATCGAATAACCGAATTTGCTTTTCCTGACAATAGCATACCAGCCGCAGCGTTAAAATTCAATGATTTCAAAATAAGTGGTGACAATATCACTGGCGGTTTGATTACAGATTTTAGTAGTACAGGAATTGATGATCGCACCACACAAGTTGCATTAACCATTCTTGACGACGTCACAGTTATTGAAAACAATTTAGTAACAAAAGATTTGACTGTGGAAGGCGCAATGACTGTAAACGGAGAATTTGTTGTCAATGGCAAAGTTCCAAAAGAATCCGAATTCTTCAAGGAACTTGTGAACGATTCTTCGGACACCACAATTAGGAAAATTGACGGCAATTTGTTTGAAAATTATAGTAGAGTTATTTTTGACAAAATTAGAAATGAAGGATTAGATCTAAATAAAATTACTTTGAACAACACAGAAGTAATCAAAGAAAATGCTTTAGGCTCGTCTATTGTCAATAGTAACCTACAAAAATTAGGCACGTTAAAAGAATTGCAAGTTAGTGGAGAATCCATAATTGCCGAATCTTTTTATGTGACCAAAGGTCGAGTGGGTATCAATACCATTGAGCCAAGTGCTCCGCTGTCTATTTGGGACGACGAAATCGAAATTACAGCAAGTAAAAGACAAAAAGATGTAGGAAGCGTGGGCACACCCAGACCACAAAAGTTTGTATTATTTGCAAATAATAAAAGTAACTTAGTTTTGGACACAGACGGATCTGTTGCCATTGACGATCTAAAAATTGGTGCTATGAAATTTACTGCTGCCGATCGACCACCAAATTACACAAGCGAACGTTGTCACGTGGTTTGGAATACCAATCCAAATCCGGGCGGGCCGATGGGTTGGGTATGTTTGGGCGGAGCCAATTGGGCCAATTTTGGCATCATTGACTAATTCAAAATATACTGCTATAATGCAGTATGACTCTAAAATTATCTAACAAAGAGTGGTCCGATATATTGATACGAATCCGTAAAGAACACGGCATTTCAATTCAGCTGAGCTGGAAACTAAAAGAAGTATTAGGATTTACTGTTCGTAGACATCGTTATTATGATAGCCATAAAGGACATACGGTTAGCGATATTCGTTTGGATTTTTATGATCAAGCTGCAATGACATTTTTTCAATTAAAATATCTATGACTATAAATGCGTATCTAGTATATTGGTGCGAAGAAGGATTGGAAAGTGTAATTCCAATTACTGAATATGAGCAAGTGGATAGAGACAATACATTTAGGGTGTTAAATAATCAAGAGACGATCCGTAATCCTGTAAATTCTCTAGTTCAAAACATGATTCTTAGAGCTCGGTACAATACACAAAGACACTATGAATTGTACGCTATTGATTGTGACATCAATATTACCAAACAGGATCTGGAAACCATGTTTGAAGACAATCCTCAAACAGCAGCAGATTTGGTCAGAGACCGCGGACATCGCTTGTATAGCGATAGAGCAGAACGAAATAGAGTAAAAATTGTATGAAAATAGTATGGGAAAAACATCCCAATCAAAAGCTCACATTATATGCCAGGATCTCATATGACCACGGACCAATCACACAAACCGGCCTTAGAGATCATGACCTAGATCCTGTTCAGTTGTGGTGTGCTCAAAACAATTGCGGTCGTAGGACCAGTTTTGAAATGTTTCGATTTCGTAACGAAGCTGAACTAAGTATGTTTTTGTTAAAGTGGAGTTAGTATGCAATTTCGTCTTAGAGAGTCACCTGAATGGTTTACCACTCATCTTTTAAACTATTATACCGACGAACTTCACGCCATTGAACAAGTAGCAAAAACTGATCCAAATTATAATGATCAACGATTTAAACAAATTGCTGTAGATTTTTTTATCAATAAAGGTTTTACTGTTTGGTTAGATCAAGACAATTACTTATGGTTTGATGTAGATGCCGATAGTGCTAAATGGACTTTTGAAATATTAAGGAACTAATATGGAAACAGTTATTGTTTGGTTATTAAGTGTACAACTTTGGACTGACGATCCCCCACGAATTAAATTTGTTTATAATAAAGAATACGCCACATACGAAGATTGTATGCAAAATCGTGAAATATGGGCGGAAAAGAATTTTAAATCATTTTGTTTGACTAAAGTTAAAACTAAATGACTACGGTTTTCCCTGCAGAAAAAGGTAGATTTATTGCTACTGGACCATTTGATGAAGAAATGCCCCATCACTATATTATTATTTCCGATTTTCGTTGGTGGACTGCCAACGAAGCAGAAATTTATGCCTGGATGGATGAATGCTTGCCCAAAGGACGCCAACATCAACAAGGTATGGTAGTTGTGATCGAAGATGAATCTGATGCTAGTAATTTTTTATTAAGATGGCAATAGTAACTTTATATGACATTGATGAGTATGATGTAAGTTGTTGGGCAATTGAAAATTGCCCAAGCTTTGGTGGTTGGCTTATTTACGAGAATGATGTGTTTTTCGATCAAGAACCAGACTGGAATGTTTGTTATGAATTCGAGTTTGCAGATGAACGCGAGGCCATGGTATTCCAACTGCGATGGCAAGGACAATAATGAAACCTGATCTTGAACAGGAAATGAAAGACGCTGATTGGTTTGTAACCAAAGTAAAAGACAGCGAAATCTATGCTCAAAATCTTTATGCAGCGTTGTGTAATAATGCATTCCAAAAATTGGAAGTGATGTCTGTTCTGACAGATGATGTCTGGTCGTGCAGTTGGCGTTATGCTGGCGGCATAGTGGCTGACTTACGAGGCGAAGGCGACTATCTGGATTGGTATTGTTCAGGTATTCGAGGAGGTATGACCTATGAAGATGTACCCGAAGATTATGGATTTGTTGGCGAGTCAGTGGTCACTCTGGAAGTAAGACAAGATCTAAAACAACTTGGTTGGATAGTGATTGATGACTATTTTGATGATCCTATATAATGCAATCGTATAACAAAAAATATTGGCCACATCAGTTTCGTTTGCAACCTGAAATGGATGCATGGGAGCAGGTGTGTCGTCTTGAAGCTTACTGCATTGACAATTTTGAACCAGGTGCCTGGCGTAACAACGGATTGTACTTTGGTTTTAAACGAGAAGCCGATGCCGCATTCTTTATATTAAGATGGGGCGGTTAGATTGGACAATGGCTGATAGAATCAAATTTGAAAATATACCCAATAATACCAATCATAAAGTTATGCTAGCATGGTTAGAAACTAACATAGAGCCAGCCAATAAACGAGATAAAGACGGAAATACTATGCCTTATTATGTAAATGTTATAAGTCAATATGCACAATATGCCGGCGAAACCAACTTGTGGCATTTAGAAGTAAGAGGATCCAGTCTGAAAAAAATTGTAGAAATAGCCGATACAAAATTGGCTGTAAGATTCGCACTGGAATGTACGTATGCCAAGTGAAATTAGAATTCCTTACACCAAAATGCAACAACAAGGCAATAACATAGATGATTGGTTAAGGACCAATGCTGGTATTGGTTCGGTAAGATACGGTGGGCGTGAAGGTGAAATTCGACATTGGTTAAACGGTGACGATTGGTTGTATTATGTGCAATATCCAATGGCCGAGCAAGCACCGTTAGAAGAAAGTGTTACGGTATATATTTTTAAAAACGAACGAGTAGCAACCGAGTTTGCACTTAGGTTTGCATAACAAATTGACAGATATGATATTATCTGCTAATATTATCAAATGACTGTAGAACATTTTGACAAACAAAAAATCAATGAATCCAAGAATACAAGAGTTAGCTGAACAGGCCAAGGCAAACATGCCTGCTGGTTTAGTTGTAGAACGCTGGATAGAATTGTATAATCAAGAATTTGCCAGATTAATTGTTCGCGAATGTGTCAAAGTCATGTATGACAATGCCATTGACAGACAGGTGCCGCCGGACATTGAACGCACACCTACATATTATGCCGCAGCCATACTTGAACATTTTGGGGAAAAATAATGGAATGGATTAAAGACCTATCGTATTTTTTATTCTTTCCTGCTATGATAGTGTTGATTGCAATTCTAACTTATAGAGGAGCAGCAAACAATTATAAGATCGTACGAGTTACAAACAGTCTAGGCGAACAAAAGTTTGAAGTATATTTCCAATATGAGAGAATGGATTGCTCAGGACTGAATTGGCGCCTAGAAGAAACTTTTGAAACAGAACAACTGGCTGACGAATTTATAGCAAGACAATTTTCAAAACGAGAAGTAATTAGAGAAGGCAAACTCAAACAATGATTAAACGAATTGGCTTTGCCTGCAAGTGGCTCAATGATCCGAGCGAATGCGGTGGCATGAAAGTGAATGCCAAGGATCGAGATCTAAACGGTAGAAGTACTACCATGCGCTGGCTGCGTGAACATCCCGAACAGGCCGAACAGCGTCAGTGGGATATCATGAATCACAACACTGCTGCTGCTGTTCGAATGATCGAGCGGGTGGCCACGCTGCCCGCTGAACGCAGAATGGTGCGACTGGGATCCGAAATGCTGCAAGGCTATACCGAAAAAGACTGGCAGGCCTGGTGGCAACAAGCAGATGTACAGCGTCATTTGGAACGTATCTTTGCTCCTATTGGCGAGACTGCTAGACGCCTAGATGTGAGACTCAGCTTCCATCCCGGACAGTTCTGTGTGTTGGCCAGTGAGAATGACAACATTGTAAATAGATCAATTGAGGAGTTTGAATATCATGCAGATATGGCAAGATGGATGGGCTACGGCACTTCGTTCCAGGACTTTAAAATCAATGTCCACATCTCAGGCAAACGCGGTCCAGACGGCATTCGCAGTGCGCTCAACCGACTCAGCCCCGAGGCAAGAAACTGCATCACAATCGAAAACGACGAGATGTCTTGGGGACTTGAAGCCAGTCTCGAACTGGCCAACGATGTCGCATTGGTACTAGACCTTCATCATCATTGGATTGCTACCGGAGAGTATATTGACCATAGAGACGATCGTATCAAAAGGATTCAGGACAGCTGGCGTGGTGTGCGCCCTGTTGTTCATTTTAGTACTAGTCGCGAAGATGTTTTGGTGGGGCATCCAGACTTTGTTAAACCAGATCTTGCCGCTCTTTTAGCCGCCGGTTACAAAAAACAGAAGCTACGAGCGCACAGTGATTTTGCATGGAACCTAGCCTGTAATGAGTGGGCACTGGAACATAATGCCTGGGCTGACGTCATGGTTGAAGCCAAAGGCAAAAACTTGGCTAGTCAGCAATTGTATGAGCAGTGTCTATCTCAATAGTAGACTTCAATTGATTGACAAGATCATCATACCATTCATAGCCTAACATTAAATTGTAATTGTGTTCCACAATTTCTTTAATTTTTTCGTGTATGATTACTGGATCTGCACTTGTTAAATATTTCACCTGTTCCAGAGCCATGGTCCATCTTGTTTCGTGGTTTTCTTCCGAATCGTAGCTTTCATCTATTACAGTATCAAAAGTTTTGAATCCATACGATTTGAGAGTTTTTAAAAAACCTTGACCTGCTATAACCACAAATAGTCTTTTGGCCAGTATTGGTTTGACTGTTTTTTCTGTAAAAAAATTAAACTCGTTGACAGCATTTGTTTCAGTTATAAGTGTGTAGTATGAATCATTGTAAATGTCCAAAGGTACAATCTGAGACAAATTCATCTTGTGACCGTGATATTTAACTTGATGTACACTGTGAGTGTACGAGCTTTCTGGTAAAAATTCTAAACCATCAGTTTCAAAAATATGATCGCTTTTGCGTAAATCAATATTCCAAAAGCGAAAATAAGTCATTATAACTTGATTGGTTAAATTTTCGCTGTGAATATAATTGTAAACAAAATCTCTATGAGGTCTTTGACATCCTAGAAGAATGTCAAAGAAATAATTTTTAGAGGTACCTTGTTGTATTTTTTTACTTAACAAACTTGGCTCAACTACCTTGTAAAAATACACACTAGTCACAAACCAATCTAACCATCTATGTACATGAGCATGTTTGAATGTATAATTTATATGGCCGCAAATAAAGATAACTATTTTGGGTCTGTCTAACTCAATTAAACTTTTGACTGTGTGTGCATGTAACTCTGAACAAAAAATAAAAATTCTGTTTGTTTTGGCATATAATGTTTCAATTCGATCCAGCCACAAAGTGTCGTTTTTGTCAAACGGAACATGAAATGCTGCATACTTGATCGGGTAGTCGGACGACAGAAAATTGTCTATTGATGCTGCTGAAAAGAAATTACAAAATTGAAAATTTTTAAAGTGATAGTGGCAAGTGTCGGTATCTAAATAAACACCGACACTGTGTGATACTGCCATTATTTTGATTTTTTAGACTTGGCTTTCGCTACTGCGGTTTTGGCTGTTTTCTTTACTTTTTCAGTTACTTCTTTGGCCTTGGCTTTGGTTTTCTTGGCCGTTTTTTTCGCTGCTTCAACAACAACCTTGGCATCTTCCGCATCCACTTTGCCATCTTTGTTGACATCGGCTGCTTTCTTGACCTTTGTGGACACTTTTTCAACCACAGCAACAGCATCTTTTAAATCAACTTTGCCATCTTTGTTGACGTCTAGTGTTGCGGTCAGGGTAGGCATTACTGGTAAAGATTCTGGCTCCGGTTGCTTGTTATCGCCTTCGGGCGGGCGACCGGTGGGAAAAGGCCATGGTTCCGGAGCTTTGGTAGCACCATCCAACGGGTGCTTTCCAGATTCTTCACGTTTGCCTTCTTTCCATATCCACCAACCAACTGCACCGATTACAACTGCTGCAATAATTACGATTTCCATAACAATCTCCTTGAATATGTGTATATTTATTAAAATATTTTGGACAAACTAAATCATTTACTGTGTATATAATTATGTTGCAATGCAGTATAAATTCAAGTATAATAAAGAACATTACTTATAGGAGATTCAAAATGTTTACAGTAGATAATCTAGTGGACAATGCTGCAAAAACAACCAAGTCGGCGCTAGTTCATATTCCACACGAAGAAGTTCGTACCAACTTGGAAACTTTGATCGATGCTCATGCTGTATTTGCTAAAACCATTTACAACACTAGCTTTGAATTGGCCAAAACTGTTGCTGATTCAGCAATTTCTGCTTTCCCAAAACAAACTGTTGCTAAAAAGTAAACAGTTGTAAAAAAACAACAGAACAAAGCCCTGCTTGACAGGGCTTTTGTTTTATGCTACTATATACATCCTAGTCACTTAAATTATTGTTGTATATGAACAATCTACTACTTAATTGTCGACCACATACGGTTTTTGATGCCAATATCAAAGAGCATCGCAAGGCCTACTTTAACTTTTTAAAATATTCCACGTGGGGGCGCAGTCCTTACCAATTTATCCTGGAACCTGGCTTTGAGGATATTCCTACCCTGTGCCGCCACCGTCTTTGCGAGTACTATGTAAGCAAAGAATTTACTCCAGTAGAACCTACTCTTAAATTTAGAAAAGATAACCCAAACGCAAATAAATTGACAGTAGTCAAACTGCCAAAAACTGATTGACCAAAAACATTATATTTGTATATAATAGAAACTGTTAAACTAGAAGAGGTTGATATGGGTTTAGACATGTATGCCTATGCTGCTGGTCGAGCCAATGCTGATTGGAACAGCGGTGAACAAAGAGAAATTGCCTACTGGCGTAAACATCCTAACCTACACGGATGGATGGAAGATTTATGGCGTAGTAAAAACTCAGATCTCTCGGCTGATCGTACATTCAACGGCGTTGAATTAGAACTCTCCTGGGAAGATCTAGAACGCTTGGAAGAGGACATTGAAAATGGCTGGCTCCCACCTACTACTGGTTTTTTCTTTGGTGATAGTAGCGATGATTATTATCGGCCTAAAGATTTAGAATTTGTTAAAAATGCTCGAGCAGAGATT
>Ga0129333_10001475_pt1 | contig 21313 bp, 25 predicted proteins | sample CPB6_08_DNA_FD_94474 | JGI IMG/M metagenome (GOLD analysis project Ga0129333, IMG submission 94474) | Freshwater to marine salinity gradient microbial communities from Chesapeake Bay, USA - CPBay_Sum_0.6_0.8_DNA | ecosystem: Environmental > Aquatic > Marine > Coastal | place: USA: Chesapeake... | reverse complement strand
TCAGTACAATTGCCTTTCAAAAAAAGGTTTTTGTATGAGTTTGAAGTGCGGCATCGTCGGCCTGCCCAATGTCGGCAAGTCCACCCTGTTCAATGCCCTGACCAAGGCCGGCATCGCGGCGGAGAACTATCCCTTCTGCACCATTGAGCCCAATGTGGGTGTGGTGGAGGTGCCTGACCCGCGGCTAAAGCAGCTGGCGCAGATTGTCCAGCCCGAGCGCATCGTGCCGGCCATTGTCGAGTTTGTCGATATCGCCGGCCTGGTGGCTGGTGCCAGCCAGGGCGAGGGCCTGGGCAATCAGTTTCTGGCCCATATCCGCGAGACCGATGCCATCGTCAATGTGGTGCGCTGTTTCGAAGACGACAATGTGATCCATGTGGCAGGCAAGGTGGACCCGATTGCCGACATCGAGGTAATCCAGACCGAGCTGTGCCTGGCCGACCTGGGCACGGTCGACAAATCACTGGTGCGCTACACCAAGGCCGCCAAATCCGGCAATGACAAGGAAGCCACCAAGCTGGTGCAAATCCTCACCCGTGTTCAGGCTGCGCTCAACCAGGGCAAGCCAGTGCGTACCCTGGAGTTCACCCAGGAGGAACAAGCCCTGCTCAAGCCGCTGTGCCTGATCACTGCCAAGGCAGCCATGTTTGTCGGCAATGTGGGTGAGACCGGCTTTGACAACAACCCACTGCTGGAGCGATTGCAGCAATATGCCGCCAGCCAGAACGCGCCGGTGGTGGCTATCTGCGCCAAGATGGAGGCCGACATGGCCGACATGAGCGACGAGGACCGCGAGCTGTTTTTGAGCGAGATGGGGCAGACCGAGCCCGGCCTCAACCGTCTGATCCGCGCCGCCTTCAAGCTGCTCGGGCTACAAACCTATTTCACCGCTGGGGTGAAGGAGGTGCGCGCCTGGACCATCCACATCGGCGACACCGCACCTCAGGCAGCCGGCGTGATCCATGGCGACTTCGAGCGCGGCTTCATCCGCGCCCAAACCATCGCCTTTGCCGACTACATCGCCTGCAAGGGCGAGCAGGGCGCTAAAGACGCGGGCAAGATGCGCGCCGAAGGCAAGGACTATGTCGTGCAGGACGGTGACGTGATGAACTTTTTGTTCAACGTCTGACGATCAGACTGAATTTCCCTGGTCTTCCTTGGGCTCTGAAGGAAATATAAGTTATTGACAAAGAATTTGGAAGCCAGTTTTTTATTCCTGTCTTTAGGGCATCATGAATCAACTGACGGCCAACAGAATTCTGTCGCGAGTCGTTGAGGTTCGACCGGGAGAGTCGCGCGCGCTGCTCTGGTCGTTTGCCTATTTCTTTTGCCTGCTCGCGGCTTATTACGTGCTGCGTCCAGTTCGTGACGAAATGGGCCTTGCCAGTGGCATCAAGAATCTGCCCTGGCTCTTTACCGCTACTTTCTTTGTCATGCTGGCTGTGGTGCCGGTATACGGTGCGTTGGTGGCGCGAATATCCCGGAAAAAATTTATTCCGCTGGTCTATCACTTCTTCACCGCCAACATTCTTATCTTTTGGTTCATGCTGACGCAGGGCATTGCACTTGCGCCCACTGCGCAAGTGTTTTTTGTGTGGATCAGCGTTTTTAACCTGTTCGCAGTCTCTGTGTTCTGGTCGTTCATGGCAGATTTGTTTGGATCAGAACAGGGAAAGCGCCTGTTTGGTTTTATTGCCGCGGGCGGATCGGCTGGTGCCCTGCTCGGGCCTGCCATCGCCACCACGCTAGCCGAGCCTCTCGGACGTGCCAATCTGTTGATCATTGCTGCGCTACTGCTTCAAGCGGCCGTGTTTTGTGCCATACGGCTTGAAACGGCTGCTGCCGAATTCAAAGCACAGAATCCAGGCAGCCCGCTGCCTCAGGCCTCGCCGCAGGCACTGGGTGGGAGCTGGATTGCTGGCATTGGCATGATCGCGCGTTCACCTTATCTTGCCGGCATCGCCCTCTGGGTAGCATTGCTATCACTGGCGGGAACATTCCTGTATTTTCAGCAGGCCGAAATCGTGCGCGCTTTAAGCGACGACCCGAACAAACGTACTGCCATCTTCGCCCGGATTGACCTGGCCGTCAGCCTGCTCACCATCGTGGTGCAATTCTTTGCCACGGGAAAACTCATCCAGCGGTTTGGGGCTGGTCCTGCGGCTGGATTTTTGCCCTTAGTCTTCGCTTTGGGCTTTGTTGCCCTTTGGGCCTCGCCAATGCTATGGGTGATCATTGCGTTTCAGGCGGCCCAGCGCGCTGCCAATTTCGCGATTTCCAATCCGGCGCGCGAGGTCTTGTTCACGGTGGTTGAGCGCGAGGAAAAATACAAGGCCAAGAACGTCATTGACAACGTGGTTTTTCGCGGCAGCGACATGCTCTCTGGCTGGCTTTTTCACGCCCTGCGCGGTGTCGGACTGGAACTCGGTGCAATTTCCCTGGCCACTCTACCCGTGGTGGCCGCTTGGCTGCTGCTTGCGCTTAAACTCGGGCGCATGCAGGAGAAGCGCGCGCGAGGCGTTTCACCAGAAGCGCGAAAATCACCATGACTCTGGATCTTTGCCAGCTGGATTTCTTATTAGAAGACATGCCATGAACTTCTCTCAACGCCAAACCCGTCGCGGACTGTTTGAGCTGGGCGCTGCAGTCGGCGCGGGCGCGCTTTGGCCGTTTGCTGCGCAGTCAACTGTTGCCTCGAAACTGATCATGCGCAAAATCCCACGCACTGGTGAGGACATGCCGGTGATTGGCATGGGCACCCAGTTTGTGCTGGACATTGGCGATGATGCCGAAAAGCGTGCAGTTCGCATCGCCGTTCTGCGAGCCTTGTTTGATGCTGGCGCACGCACCATCGACACGGCGCCATCGTATGGACCGGCTGAGGCCACCTTGGGAAGTTTGCTCGAGGAGATGAAGGCACGCGATCGTGCTTTTGTTTCCACCAAATTCAGTCGCACCGGACAAGAGGGCGCAATTGCAGAGATGAGGGAATCTCTGCGCCGGTTACGCACCGACAAGGTCGAACTGATGCTGCGCCACAACATCGGGTTTGTGCCTCCCAATGAGGCGGCTGATCATCTCGCCGTGCTCCGGGAGTGGAAGCAACAGGGTATTTGCCGCTATATCGGGGTGACCCACTCGCAGAACCAGGCACAGGCCAATCCCCGCCTGATCGAATTGCTGCAGAAGGAAAAACTCGACTTTATCCAGATCAATTATTCGATGGCTCAGCGCAGTGTCGAAGAGAAATTGCTCGCTGTGGCTGCCGAAACCGGCACCGCCGTCATGTGCAATCTGCCCTTTGCCCGGGCGGCACTTTTCAAGGCGGTATCGGGCAAGCAGGTTCCTGACTGGGCCCGAGAATTCGACGCGGTGAGCTGGGGACAGTTTTTTCTCAAGTACCTGCTGGGGCGGGAAGAGGTTAACCTGGTCATTCCAGGTGTCGATCGGGTGTCGCACATGATTGACAACCTGGACGCTGGCCGAGGGCGCCTGCCCAACGCGGCACAACGCAAACGCATGGTCGATTTCATCGGCAACCTGTGAAATGCAGATCCGTAGCGAAGTCCGCGATTTTCAGTAGTTCAGCCCGCCCGGGAACAGCCAAAGCAAGGCGGCTGTCATGGTGATGTAGCGCGCCAGCTTGCCGATCGCCATGTAGAGCAGGCAAGGCCAGAAGGGCAGCTTCAGCCAGCCCGCCACCGCACACAGGGGGTCGCCGATGATGGGCAGCCAGCTCAGCAGGCAAGCTTTGGGGCCGATGCGCTCCAGCCAAGCTAGGGCGCGCACATGGGTTTCGGATTGGCGCACCTTGTTCACCAGTTCATGCGAACCCAGGCCCATGGCCCAGGTGACCGCTCCCCCCAGGGTGTTGCCGGCGGTGGCCACCAGCACTGCCGGCCAAAACAGCTCGGGGTTGAGCTTGACCAGTCCAAACAGTGCCGGTTCCGACCCCATCGGTAAGAGTGTTGCGGATATGAATGCAATGATGAAAAGCGTGCTCAGGCCAAACTTGGGCAGCGCCAGTTGAACCAGCAAGTCATGAATCCAGGCTTCCATTACAGACCCAGTATATGCACGAGTCTTCCAGCCCGCCACGAAATTTCAATTGCTGAAATTTTGTGCAGATAGAATAGCTCCCCCGCAGTCCCTCGTTCCACGGCACCTTCGCAACTTGCGCGCCCTACTTACAAACCCCTGGTCATGAAAATCGGTCCGTTTGAATTGCCAAACGCCTTAATGGCGGCCCCGATGGCCGGCGTGACCGATCGTCCGTTTCGACGCTTGTGCAAGGCCTTGGGTGCGGGTTATGCAGTGAGTGAAATGGTCACTTCGCGCAAAGATTTGTGGGACAGTCTCAAGACCTCACGCCGTGCCAACCATGAAGGAGAAGTTGGACCCATTGCGGTGCAGATTGCGGGCACGGATGAGGGCATGATGGCCGAGGCGGCGCTCCACAATATCGATCGGGGGGCACAGATCATCGACATCAATATGGGTTGCCCGGCTAAAAAAGTCTGCAACAAGTGGGCCGGCTCGGCATTGATGCAGGATGAAGGCCTGGCTTTGCGCATCATCGAGGCGGTGGTGGGGGCTTGTGCGCCTCGTCGCGTGCCGGTCACCCTCAAGATGCGTACTGGCTGGTGTCAGTCGCACAAAAATGCGGTGTCCCTGGCCCGTGCTGCAGAAGCCGCAGGTGTGCAAATGGTGACTGTGCACGGCCGCACCCGTGAACAAGGCTATGGCGGCCAGGCCGAGTACGACACGATTGCTGCAGTCAAGGCCGCGTTGTCTATTCCTGTGGTGGCTAATGGCGACATTGATTCGCCCGAAAAAGCGCTGGCTGTCTTGCGCGCCACCGGCGCTGACGCGCTGATGATCGGCCGAGCCGCTCAGGGCCGGCCATGGATCTTTCGCGAGATCGGTCACTACTTGGCCACCGGCCAGCATTTGGCCCCTCCCTTGGTGGCCGAGGTCAAGCGCCTGTTGCTCGACCACCTGCAAGACCATTATGGTCTGTATGGTGAATACAGCGGTGTGCGCAGCGCGCGCAAGCATATTGGCTGGTATGTCAAATCCCTGCCGGGAGGGCTGGATTTTCGGGGCCGTATGAACACCCTGGACGATTGTGTGGCGCAGTCGCAGGCGGTCGCGGATTTTTTTGATGAATTGGGCTTGCGCATGGACCGCTTGCCCGCTCATCCTGGATTGAATCATCAACCTGAAGAGCTTCTGGAATTGAGCCCATGAGTAAAAAACAGATTGAAGAAGTTGTTCGCTCTAGCCTGGAGGTGTACTTCAGGGATTTGCGCGGCGCCGAACCGGACGGAATGTACGACATGGTGGTGCGCATCGCAGAGAGGCCGTTGCTGGAAGTGGTGATGCAGCATGCGGATCAAAACCAGTCGCGCGCTGCGATGTGGCTGGGCCTGAATCGCAACACATTGCGCAAAAAGCTGCTTGAGCACAAACTGTTGAAGTAAATGACGCGAATGTGCCCCGATTTCCTTCGTTGACCTAGTCCAGGAACCCCATGAATGCGCTGATTTCCGTTTCCGACAAGACGGGTATTGTCGAATTTGCCCGCTCCTTGCATGCGCTGGGTGTCCGGCTCATCTCCACAGGGGGCACGGCCAAGTTGTTGGCAGATCAGGGCCTGCCGGTGACCGAGGTGGCTGAGCTGACCGCCTTTCCTGAAATGCTGGATGGTCGAGTCAAGACCCTGCATCCCAAGGTGCATGGCGGCCTGCTGGCGCGACGCGACCTGCCGGAGCATATGGCGGCACTCAAGGCCCACGGCATCGACACCATCGACCTGCTGGTGGTCAACCTCTATCCCTTTGAGGCGACTGTGGCCAGGACAGATTGCACCCTGGAGGATGCGATCGAGAACATCGACATCGGCGGCCCGGCTATGGTGCGCAGTGCGGCTAAGAACTGGAAAGATGTGGGCGTGCTGACCGATGCCTCACAGTACGCTGCGGTGCTGAACGAGCTCCAGTTGAATGGCAAGCTTTCGCATAAGTTGCGCTTTGAGCTTTCTGTGGCGGCATTCAACCGAATCAGTCAGTACGATGGTGCAATCAGTGATTACCTGTCCTCGATCGATTTCGAGGCCAGCAGATCCAGTGCCAAGCCTGTGCGGAATGAATTTCCGGTTCAGACCAATGGCCAGTTCATCAAGCTGCAGGACCTGCGCTATGGTGAAAATCCGCACCAGCGAGCGGCCTTTTATCGGGATCTTCACCCTTCGCCCGGCTCCCTGGTCACGGGTGTTCAGTTGCAGGGCAAGGAGCTGAGCTACAACAATATCGCTGATGCCGATGCTGGCTGGGAGTGCGTCAAGAGTTTTGACGCACCGGCTTGTGTCATCGTCAAACACGCCAACCCCTGCGGCGTGGCGGTCGGCAATGACCCGCTGCAGGCCTACAGCAAGGCCTTTCAAACCGACCCTACCTCGGCCTTTGGTGGCATCATCGCCTTCAACCGCGAGGTCGATCAGGCTGCTGCCCAGGCAGTGAGCCAACAGTTCGTCGAGGTGCTGATGGCGCCAGACTTCACGCCTGAGGCCTTGGCAATATTCAAATCGAAGGCGAATGTGCGAATTCTCAAGATCGCACTGCCAAAAGATATCGGTGCATCACGCAATGCGACCGACATCAAGCGTGTTGGCTCGGGCTTGCTGATTCAGAGCTCAGACAATCATGTGCTCACCTTGTCAGATCTCAAGGTTGTGACCAAGCGACAGCCTACGGCGCTTCAATTACAGGACTTGTTGTTCGCCTGGAAAGTCGCCCAATATGTGAAGAGCAATGCAATCGTCTTCTGCAAAGATGGCATGACCATGGGTGTGGGCGCCGGTCAGATGAGTCGCCTTGATTCTGCTCGGATTGCCAGCATCAAGGCCGAGCATGCCAAGTTGTCATTGAAAGACACCGTGGTGGCCAGCGATGCCTTCTTTCCCTTCCGGGATGGTCTGGATGTGGTGGTGGCCGCAGGGGCGACCTGCATCATCCAGCCCGGCGGCTCCATGCGCGATCAGGAAGTGATTGACGCGGCCAACGAGCAAGGCGTGGCGATGGTGTTTTCCGGTGTGCGCCACTTTCGCCACTGAGCTGCGTTTTCACCCTTGCTTCACTGCTAGGTGGAGTGTTCAAGAGTGTGCGGCTGAGCGTTGAACTTTTTATCTACGATGCGCAGTCAAGACTCAGCGCACAGTTCGGCACCCGCAGCCCTACTTCAGGCAGGTCGAAGTGACTTGAATACATGCTGGGCTGCGGCAATCGTGACTTCGATGTCTTCCTCGCTGTGTGCCGCGCTGACGAAGCCAGCTTCGTACAGCGCCGGCGCGATATAGACGCCGCGGTCCAGCAGTCCGTGAAAAAGCTGGTTGAACTTGGCCCCTTCGGTCTTCAAGACCTGACCATAGTTTTGCGGCAGCCTGGGCAAGAGGAAGAAGCCGAACATGCCGCCTTCACTGTCTACGCTGAAGGCCACGCCTTCATTTGCGGCGGCTTTCTTGAGGCTGTCCATTAGCTTGCGGGTTTTGGCCGAGAGTTCTTCGAAGAAACCGGGCTTGACGATTTCACGCAGGGTGGCCAGACCGCAAGCAGTGGCAATCGGGTTGCCCGAAAGCGTGCCGGCCTGATAGACCGGGCCCACCGGAGACATCAGTTCCATGATGGCGCGTGGGCCACCAAAGGCTGCCAAAGGCATGCCACCACCGATCACTTTGCCCAGCACAGTCAGGTCAGGTCTGAAGCCGGGGATGGCCTTGGCATATATCTCTTGTGCGCCACCCAGGGCCACGCGAAAGCCAGTCATCACCTCATCGAATACCAGCAGGGCACCATGCTGGGTGCACAACTCACGACAGCGTTGCATGAAGGGTACGCTGGCGCGAACAAAATTCATATTGCCAGCGATCGGCTCCATCATCAGGCAAGCGATTTCCTTGCCGTACAGATTAAATGCTTCTTCGAGTTGTTCCAGGTTGTTGTATTCGAGTACCAAGGTGTGTTGCACCACCTCAGGTGGAACACCTGCGCTGGTCGGATTGCCAAATGTGGCCAAGCCCGAGCCCGCCTTGACCAGCAGCGCATCGGCATGGCCGTGGTAGCAGCCTTCGAACTTGATGATCTTGCTGCGTCCGGTAGCGCCGCGCGCCAGCCGGATGGCGCTCATGCCAGCTTCAGTGCCGGAGCTGACCAGGCGCAGCATTTCCATCGAGGGCAGGTGTTTCAGAATTTCCTCGGCCAGCTCGATTTCACGCTCGGTCGGTGCACCAAATGAGAAGCCCTGAGTTACCGCCTTCTGTACGGCTTCGACCACGTCAGGGTGGCCGTGACCCAGGATCATCGGCCCCCAGGAGCCGATGTAATCGATGTACTTGCGGCCGTTGGCGTCCCAGAAATGGGCGCCCTGGGCGCGTTGGATAAAGCGCGGGGTGCCACCGACTGCGCGAAAGGCGCGTACCGGCGAATTGACGCCACCAGGAATGACGAGCCTGGCGCGCTCAAAAAAGGTGTTGTTGTGGTCAATGTTGTGTGTCATGTGGTGGAAATTGCAAGCTTGGATCGGTGGATGAATCTGCCCCATCGCCGGCCTCGTCTTCGCTAACCGATTGGGCCCAGAACAATCGATCCGGCAGCACATGGCCCATGCCCGGACGAAAGCCGTGGTCCAGGCAGCGGTCCAGATAGCCCAGCGCCTCGGAGAAGGCATCGGTCAGCTCGCAGCCGCTGGCGAGCAAGGCGGCCAGTGCGGCCGACAGGGTATCACCCGCGCCAGAAAAAGTGGCGTCAAAGCGCTCGAACTTCTCGCTGCGCAGATTGGTCTGCGGGCTGGCCAGAAAATTCTCCACATGCTGATCCGGGGCGGGGACACCAGTGACCAGTGTATAGGGCACGCCAAACTCCGAGGCGGCTCGGGCCAGATCGCGCGCTGTTGGTGGTTTTTCCGAGCTCCAGTCGGGCAGCAGCCAGCGCCATAGCGTGCTGTGATTGCCCTGGAGAATGCTGGTCTGGGGCAGGATCAGTTCGCGAAAAGCGTCCTGGTAAAGATCAATCTGCACCTCTTCCCACCACGACAGGTCGGGCATATAGGCGATCAGGGGAACGTCGGCATAGTCGGTAGCAATTTCAGCAATGGCGCTGAGGTTTTCCGGCGTGCCGGCAAAGCCAACCTTGATCACGCTGACACTCACATCTTCCAGCAGGGTGCGCGCCTGTTCTGCAACCACTTCCTCTTCCAGGGCAAAGTGCTCAAAAATGCTGGCGGTGTCGCGCGCGTAGGTGCCGGTGATCACCGGCAAGGCATGCGCTCCCACCGAGGCGATTGCCGTGGTGTCGCTGGCCAGGCCACCAGCGCCGCTGGGGTCATTGGCATTGAAGACCAGCACACAGGCGGGGCAGGGCGCAGAGTCCGGAAGAGGAGGTTTGTCGGGAGTGTCCATGAATGGGGTCTGTGGCCTTTTTGAGAAGCTACCAACCCGGCCCTGGCATGCCATTCTGGCAGTCGGCTTGGCTTCAGGCCAGCCTCTATACAATCAGTCGGATTCATTTTATTCGAAGCGAAGGTCTGGATATCGTGAGTGATAGCAAAACCTGGATGTGCCTGATATGTGGCTGGATATACGATGAGGCTGCCGGCGACTCTGAACACGGCATTGCCCCGGGGACGCCTTGGAGCGAGGTGCCGATGAACTGGACCTGCCCTGAATGTGGAGCGCGCAAGGAAGATTTCGAAATGGTTCAGATCTGAGCCTGGGTCCGCCACTGGACTGGCGGCGAGCTGATACCGTTCTGGCTGCTTGGCCAGACATCCAGCCCGGTCGGACTGCCTCCAGAGAAGAATGGGACCGAGCCGTCCTTGCCTGGCTACGTCAGCCGGATGCTGCAAACGCCCTAGCCCTGCGCCAGCTCAGCCTGAGCCTGGCCCGGGGGCAGTCCGATCTGGCCTGGCGTGCCTTTTGCAAGATTGCCGCTGCTTTTTTTGAGCTACGCAGCCAGCTTGCGCCTTTGGCAGATGCCAAAGCCAAGACGATGGCCTTGCAGATCCTGTTGCAATGCGCGGCCCTGTTGCGGCACGAGCCAGAGCCCTCTCATGATCTGGCCCTGGCGCTGCTGCAGGAATGTCAGCTCTTGGCTGCGCAGGGCCAGGAAGATGGGTGGCAGGTCTTGGGCAAGGCCTTGGGCGCAGCACCGGCTGTGCCTCAGCCAGACTGGCTGGGCTTGGCAGATCCCTATTCCCGACAACTCGAAACCATGCTTTCTGCAGGTGCGCAGGACCTGCCACCTACACAACTGATCCATGCGGCGTCATTGGCATGGGCCCTCTCCGTTGGCGCCGAGGACCAGGGACTTGGGGCCTTGAGCGAATATTGCTGCCAGTTGGCGCTGGCATTGCAGGCGGCGGCCTGCAAGGTCCTCACAGCTCATCAGGCCCGAGTGCTGGCAAGTGCGGCTCAACATCTGCGCCATTTGCTGCACCAACAAGCGGCCGGCATTGCCAAAACACCGCAAGAGGATTTGCTTCAGGCACTGCGCGACTTTGCCCTGACCGCTGAGTAGCGCTCAAGGGTGCGCTCGCGCGCCAGGGCATGGTCTACCAGCGGCTTCGGGTAGTTTTCACCCAGGCGCACGCCCGCGCTGCGCAAAAGTTCGGCCTCGGCCAGCCAGGGCGCGTGCACCAGCTTGTTGGGCAGGTCTGCCAATTGGGGCAGGTAGCGCCTGATGAACCGTCCCTCCGGGTCGAATTTTTCGCTTTGGCTGACCGGGTTGAAGATCCGGAACCAGGGCTGGGCATCGCAGCCGCTGGATGCCACCCATTGCCAGCCGCCGTTATTGGCCGACAGGTCGAAATCGATCAGCTTTTCAGCAAAGTAGCGCTCGCCCCAGCGCCAATCGATGCCCAGGTCCTTCACCAAAAAACTTCCACTCACCATGCGCAGGCGGTTGTGCATATAGCCACTCTGGTTGAGCTGGGCCATGGCGGCGTCCACCAGCGGGTAGCCTGTCCTGCCTTCGCACCAGGCCTGGAATCGCGCCTGTGCCTGTGCCCCCTGTTCCCAGGCAATTGCATCGTATTCCGGGCGGAAGCTGCCGCTGGCCACATGGGGAAAGTTGGCCAGCAACTGAAAGTAGAACTCGCGCCAGATCAGCTCACCCAGCCAGGTCTCTGCGCCACGGCTGCCGGCAGCCATGCGCTGCAGCGCCAGCTTGGCCAGGTGGCGTACCGACACAGTGCCAAAGCGCAGGTGGACACTGAGGTAGCTTGGCCCCTTGATCGCTGGAAAATCACGTGTGTTGTGGTACTGGTCCATGCGATCGAAAAAGTCCCTCAGCAGTTGGCGCGCGCCGCTCTCGCCGGTGGGGATCTTGAGCTGGGCCAGATTGCTTGCTTCAAACCCAATGTCCTTCAAGCTGGGAACATCGCGCCGCCAGGGCACTGGTCGGGCTGCCAATACGGCGCCCGCCCGCGGCGCCTTTTTTTCAGCCAGAGCCGCATCATCGACCGCAGCCAGCCAGGCCTTCTTGTAGGGTGTGAACACAGTGTAGGGCGTCGCGCTACGGGTGAGAATTTCCCGCTTCTCAAAAATCACCTGGTCCTTGCAGGTGTGCAGCACAAGACCAGACCCGGCGAGTTGCTGGCCCACTTGGTCATCCCTCTCGATCGCGGCGGGCTCGTAATCCTGGGCCGCAAAGACCGCCTGGACACCCAGCTCGTGCGCCAGCTGAGGCACCAGTGTGACGCTCTGACCATGCGCCACAATCAGCCCGGCCTGGTCGTGGCCGGCCAGGCGGCGCAGGCCCTCATCGAGCTCCAGCAGCGCGGCACGGATGAACTCGACCCGCCGATCGGCGCGAGGCAGCGGGTCGAGGATGGTGCGGTCGAACACGAACAGGCAGTGCACCTGCTCGCATTGCTGTACCGCCAGGCTGAAGGCGGCGTGGTCGCTCAGGCGGAGATCACGCCTGAACCAGACCAGACCGGATTTAAAGGGTTTGTCCATGATCGCCTTAGAATGTTGGCATGAGTGATGATTCTGCCTCGATCAATCTGACGAATCATTTTCTGATCGCAATGCCCGGACTGGACGATGCGACTTTCTCCCGCAGTGTGGTTTATCTGTGCGAGCACAGCGAGCGAGGCGCTCTGGGCTTGGTCATCAACAAGCCCAGCGAGATCAATCTGCAAAACCTGTTTGACAAGGTGGACCTGCGCCTGGGTCGGGAGGACTTGCTCAAGCAACCTGTTTTTCATGGCGGGCCTGTCCAGACCGATCGGGGCTTTGTGCTCCATGACCCGGTCGCTTCGCCAGACCCTGAAGCCAGCGAGCCGGTTTATTCCTCCAGCATTCTGGTGCCCGACGGACTGGCCATGACCACTTCGCGCGATGTGCTGGAGGCGCTTTCTTCCGGTGCCGGCCCCCGGCGTGTCTTGGTGTCCCTGGGCTACTCTGCCTGGGGGGAGGGCCAGCTGGAGTCGGAGCTGGGGGAGAACAGCTGGCTGACGGTGGCCGCCGACGAATCAGTCATCTTTGATACACCGATCGAGCAACGTTATGACCGGGCACTGGGCTTGCTTGGTCTGCAAGCCTGGATGCTGCAACCCGAGGCAGGACATTCATGAGCCAGGCGCTGGTTCACACCGATGTCCCAGCGACGCAGAAAACATTTCTGGCCTTTGACTTTGGCACCAAGCGCACCGGTGTGGCTGTTGGAAACCGGCTCACCCGCTCAGCCCAGCCCCAGGCGACCATCCTTGCGCAAGGCGATGCCCGCTTCGAGGAGGTCGCACGCCGTCTGCGCGATTGGCAGCCGGATGCGCTGGTTGTGGGGGTCCCCTTTTATCCCGATGGCACGGCCCACGAAAATACCCTGCGGGCCCAGAAATTTGCCCGCCAGCTGCGTGGCCGCTTTGGTCTGCAGGTGTACGAGGTGGACGAGCGCTACAGCACCACAGAAGCCCTTGGACTGGGCGCCAAGGATGCCGATGCGGCGGCAGCCTGCATCATTTTGGAGCAGTTTTTGAGGGATATCGCATGACGAGCAAGAACGAGGCAGGCGGGGTCACAGGCGCCCTCTCTCTGGATGCTGAGGCGCTGTATCAAGAACTGCGCCGCGGGGTGCAGGCCATCGCCATTCCGGCGGCGCACCTGGTGGGCATCACCTCGGGCGGAGCCTGGCTGGCCGAGCGCCTGCATCGCGATCTGGCATTACCCGGTGAGGTGGGCGTGATTTCATCCTCCATGCACCGTGACGATTTTGCCCAGCGTGGCCTGAGCGCGGGGGGGCAGACCCGCCTGCCCTTTGAGGTCAATGGCGCCCACATCATTCTGCTGGACGATGTGCTCTACACCGGCAGAACAATTCGGGCGGTAGTCAATGAGCTGTACGACTATGGCCGCCCAGCCCGGGTTCAGCTTGCGGTATTGGTGGACCGCGGCGGGCGCGAACTTCCGATCCAAGCGGATTTTGCCGCCGCCCGTGTCACCCTGCCTGCCAGCGAGCATCTGACGCTGGCCCAAAGCCCCAAAGGCGACTTCAGTTTCAGGGTGAGGGCGTCAGAATGAAATCCTTCCAAAGCAAATTAGCTAATCGATCCTTGCGCAGGGCTCTGATCTGCCAGGGGTCGTCCAGGCAGGAGGCCTGAATGCTGTACAAACGCAACCCACAGCTCAATCAAAACGGCGAGTTGATTCATCTGCTGTCCACTGAAGGCCTGCCCAAGGACATCCTGCTGCAGATCCTGGATACCGCAGGCAGCTTTGTCAGCGTCAATGACCGTGAAGTCAAAAAGGTGCCGTTGCTGCGCGGCAAAAGCGTTTTCAACCTGTTTTTCGAGAATTCAACCCGCACCCGGACCACTTTTGAGATCGCTGCCAAGCGCCTGTCGGCCGACGTGATCAACCTGGATATTGCGCGCTCATCCACTGCCAAGGGTGAGACCCTGCTGGACACCATCGCCAACCTGAGCGCCATGGCCGCCGACCTCTTTGTGGTGCGCCACAGCGAATCGGGTGCACCCTACCTGATTGCACAGCATGTGGCGCCCCATGTGCATGTGATCAATGCGGGCGACGGCCGTCATGCCCACCCTACCCAGGGACTGCTGGACATGTACACCATCCGCCATTTCAAGAAGGACTTTGCCAACCTCACCGTCGCCATTGTTGGTGATGTACTTCACTCCCGGGTGGCGCGTTCAGATATCCATGCGCTGACCACGCTGGGTTGTGCGGAAGTGCGGGTGGTCGGACCCAGGACCCTGGTGCCGACTGATATGGCGCCGATGGGTGTGCGCGTCTGCCATACCCTGGAAGAAGGCATTCGCGGCAGCGATGTGATCATCATGCTGCGCCTGCAGAACGAGCGCATGAGTGGCGCTTTGCTGCCCTCCAGCCAGGAGTTTTTCAAGAGCTTTGGCCTGACCCCGGAAAAATTGTTGCTGGCCAAGAGTGATGCCATCGTCATGCATCCAGGCCCGATCAACCGCGGCGTCGAAATCGACTCCGCGGTGGTTGATGGCAAGCAAAGCGTCATCCTGCCGCAGGTCACCTTTGGAATTGCGGTTCGCATGGCGGTGATGAGTATCGTGGCGGGGAATGAAGCATGAAGCTGTTAATTCATGGCGGCCGAGTCATTGATCCGGCCAGCAACTTTGACGAAATTGCCGATGTTGCGGTGGCCGCTGGCCGCATTGTTGCAATTGGGCAGGCCCCGGCTGACTTTGCACCCAATCGATTGATTGACGCCAAGGGCTGCGTGGTGGCGCCTGGCCTGGTCGATCTGGCCGCGCGCCTGCGCGAGCCGGGCTACGAACATGAGGGCATGCTGGAGTCGGAAATGGCTGCTGCCGCAGCGGGGGGCATCAGCAGCCTGGTTTGCCTGCCCGACACCGATCCTGTTCTGGATGAACCCGGTCTGGTGGAGATGCTCAAGCACCGCGCGGAGAAGTTGCATCAGGCGCGCCTGTTTCCGCTCGGCGCGCTGACCCGTGGCCTTAAGGGGGAGATTCTTACTGAGATGGTGCAGCTGGCCGAATCAGGTTGCGTTGGATTCAGCCAAGCTGAAGCGCCCTTAGTCAATACCCAGATTCTGCAACGCGCCTTGCAATATGCCAGCACCTTTGGCATGACCATCTGGCTCAGGCCGCAGGACTATTACCTTGGCCGCGGGGTCGCCGCCAGTGGCCCACTGGCTACTCGCCTGGGATTGTCAGGCGTGCCCGTAGCGGCCGAGACCATTGCCCTGCACACCCTCTTTGAGCTCATGCGCGCCAACAAGGCGCGCGTGCACCTGTGCCGGCTCAGCAGCGCGGCCGCAGTGGAGCTGGTACGCCGGGCCAAGGACGAAGGCCTACCGGTGAGCTGCGATGTGAGCATCAATTCGCTGCACCTGACCGATGTCGATATCGGTTATTTCGACAGCAGCATGCGACTGAACCCGCCCCTGCGGCAGCAGAGAGATCGTGAGGCCCTGCGAGAGGCTTTGGAAGACGGCACCATCGATGCGCTGGTGTCAGACCACACGCCCGTTGACGAAGACGCCAAGAATCTGCCATTTGCAGAAAGCGAACCGGGGGCCAGCGGCTTTGAGCTGCTGCTCAGCCTGGCCTTGAAGTGGGGGCAGGAAAGCGGGGCGGGGCTGGCGCGTTCGCTGGCAGTGCTCACTTGCGAGCCGGCCCGCGTGCTGGGCGGCTCGCTGGGAACCCTGCAGGCCAGCGTTGGCCAGTTGGTGACTGGTGGGGTTGCGGATATCTGCATATTCGATCCATCCAGTGAGTGGACGGTCCACCCCGAGCGCCTGATCAGTCAAGGCAAGCACACCCCGTTTGCTGGGTACGAACTACCCGGTCGGGTGCGCCACACCCTTGTCAATGGCCTACTTGCCTACCAAGCCGCAGACTGAGCACTCAAGGCCGGTGCCTGTTTGGCGTGTCTGCTGGCGCTTGTTGATGGCTGTACTGCACTTGATGCGCGGTTTGTTGACCATCGCCTTTCTATTTCCTCGCCTGTCCCAGGACCAGCGTGAGCTGCGGGTCCAGGTTTGGTCGGCGCGATTGCTATCCTGCCTGGGAATCAGGCTGGTGGTGCAGGGGGAATCCGGCGCCAGCGGGCCTCTGCTGATCGTGGCCAATCATCTGTCCTGGCTGGATATCACTGCCTTGCATGCAGCACGCTATTGCCGTTTTGTTTCCAAGGCAGATGTGGCGAGCTGGCCGCTGATCGGCAAGCTCGCTTCTGGCGTGGGCACGCTGTTCATCGAGCGCTCGCAACGCCGTGATGCCTTGCGGGTCGTGCGTCATATGGAGCAAAGCTTGCGTGCCGGCGATGTGCTGGCGGTTTTTCCAGAGGGAACAACAGGAGATGGCACCAGTTTGTTGCCTTTCCATGCCAATTTGTTGCAAGCAGCCATCTCGGCTGATGCGCCGATCCAGCCAGTGGCCTTGCAATTCATCGAACATGACAGTGGGCAGCGCAGTGCGGCCCCTCTGTATACCGGACAAGACACGCTGCTGGGTTCAGTCTGGCGCACGCTGCGCTCCTCCGGCATTGTGGTGCTCATTCGCTTTGGCCAGCCTCAGGCGGCCTTCGGGCGCGAACGCCGTGCCTGGGCAGCCGAGTTGCAAAACAGTGTCGAGCAGCTACTCCAAACCCGGTCCCTTTCACCGTCGGAGGTGAGATAGCCCGGCGGTCGCTAGCGCCAGCCATTATTGGTTTTAGTTTATGTTGAAATAGAACGAATTAATTTTTCCGTCGGCATTCAGGTATGAGCAAGCGCGCCTTCCAGCCCACCAGGGTGACCGAACCTGATCAGGTCTTCGAACTTGCCGCAGAGGTTTTTCGGCTGATGTCAGCGCCGATGCGCCAGAAGATCATCAGCCATCTGTGCGATAGGGGAAAAATGTCAGCCATCTGCTGAAAAAGATCGATACGACCCAACCGAATATGTCACGACACCTCAATACCCTGTAACAGGCTGGTGTGCGGGGCAAGCGCTGTGAATGCGTTCAGATTTTCTACCGCATCATTGACGAGCGGGTCTACAACCTGTGCAAGACGTTATGCGCGCAGATTGCCAGCGAAAGCAATCTGGCGATCAATTAAGGCACTGTCCCAGCCAGACGGCTGGCGTGGCTCGAACAGTCTGAACGCCCTAAGGCTTCAGATAAACAAAGCCTTCCCTGGCTTGTAAGCGAGCCACTTCGGCCACGCCCGAGGGCACAATCTTGGCTTCCATGTTCACCTGATCGGTCTTGATGTTGCGGGTGGTCAAGGTGTTGTTGCAAACCCGGAAATCCACGCCGCGCCCTTTCAACTCACTGACGGTGGCGCTGAAATCACGGCCCCGGCTGTCCTTGGCGTCCTGAAGCAAGAACAGAATGCCATCCCCATGGGTGGTCACCACAATCTTTGCGCTGGGGTCCGCGTTCAGATGATTTCTGATATTGCCAAGAATGGCCGGAACCGTGTCGGGTTTGGTGTTGATGTGGTACACCGCTTTCACTGGGGGAGGTTCAGTCGTGGCGCAGCCAGAGAGGCCGATAGCGGCCAAGGCAGCCAAACTCAGGGGAATGATCGGCTTAAACATGGTGTCATCCAAAGGAAAAAAGGATTTCCAGGCAGGTGCCAGGAGATGAGTTGATTGTGCAGGTTTTGCGTCAGTCTTGCTGAGGTAGCCTTACAGCAGGGTATCTGACCAAATATTTCGTGCCCAGTTCCAGGCGTATACGCCCTCCAGTTCGCTGGGCCCAGGTGAAACACCGCCCGAACCGGCCACCGGAATGAAATCTTTTTTGTCGGATTCGTAGCGGTGCACCGAGGCCACATGAACTACCAGCTTGTCATTGACAAAGCTGTAGCAGGTGTTGGTCAGCATCGGTTGCGGGTTGACCGCCAGGCCCGAGAGCTGGGCCACCACGGCGGCGGCGACCACCTTGCCATGCGAGTTGGCCATATGCCCGGACTTGGGCATGCCCGGTGAGGCCAGCACCGAGTCGCCAATCACATGGACATCGCGCGCCACCTTCGACTCGAAGCTGAGGTAATCGACCGCACACCAGCGATTGTTGACATTGGCCAGGCCAGCATCCATGGCAATGCTGCCGGCACTCATGCTGGGTATGACATTGAGCACACTGGCCTTGACATCGTCAGCGGTTTCAAACTTCACGGTGTTGGTTTTGGCATCCACCGCAACAGCCTTGTGGTTGCCCCGGAACTCAAGTGTGCCCTTGTAATTTTCAGCCCAGAACTTCTTGAACAGGGGGCCTTTGGAGGTGACATCCGGGTTGGCGTCCAGGATAAGCACCTTGGAACGCGGTTTGTGCGTTTTGAAGTAACTGGCCACCTGGCTGGCACGCTCATAGGGGCCAGGGGGGCAACGGTAGGGCGCCAGCGGTACAGAGAGCGCATAAACCCCGCCATCTGGCATGGCCTCGAGTTGCTTGCGCAGGGCGACTGTCTCGGGCCCCGCTTTCCAGGAATGCAGGATTTGCCCAGCGGCGTTGGCGGCCTGCAGGCCCTCGACGCTGCCCCACATGAAATCAACCCCGGGCGAGACAATCAGCTTGTCATAGGTGATGGTGGAGCCGCCAGCCAGGGTGACGGTTTTTTTGGCGGCATCAATGCGGGTGACGCGGTCTTTGGCGTGGATCACGCCGTGCTTGCTGCGCAAATTGTCGTAAGGCGTGGTGATGTCGCCGATAGACTTGTAGCCGCCGAGCACCAGATTGGAGATCGGGCAGGAGACGAAATTGTCATTGGGCTCGACCAGGACCACATCGATCATGTAGTTGGACATCATGCGCACATACTTGGCGGCGGTGGCGCCGCCGTAGCCGCCGCCAATGACCACCACCTTGGCTTTGTCCGGAATGGTGGCGCAACCGACCAGGCTGCCCAGGGTGCCCAGCGCCACAGAAGCTTGTACAAAACTGCGTCGTTTCATGACTTGGTCTCCTCTTTCAGCGCTTGATGTTGGCAAAGTAAGCGGCAACCAACGCCACTTGCTGGTCGGTGTAGCCTTTGGCCAGCTGGTGCATGACCGTGGCTGGACGAGAGCCGTTTTTGAAGGCTGCCATCTGTTTCACCATGTAGTCTGGGGACATGCCTGCCAGGGGCGGCACGGCCGAGCCCTCAACGGTGCGCCCATCAGTGCCGTGACAGTTGGCGCAGGTGGCGGCGAGTGCGCGCGCATGCAAGGCATTGGCATCCTGGGCCAGGGCAGCCGATTGAACAAAACCCGTCAGCAAAAACAAAGACAAAAACCAGCGCTTCTTCATGGGGAACCTCCATGCAATTGGACAGCCAAAACTCCGTAGGGCGGGACTTCACCATACCCCATGTCGTCAACTATAAAAGCAATTGTCCCAAGCCATTTATCCATGTTTACCCTAGGGTGGTGCAAAATTGGCGGCAAATTTCTCCAGACAATCGCTTCATGTCCAAGCCCATTCACCTGCCACAGTGGCAGCTCATCCCATGCGCCGTACCATCAGCCGTCGGACGCTGATCTTTTCGCCGCTTGCCGTGTTTGGGTCGGCGCATGCAGCGGATCTGGGCAGGCTGCCTCTGGCGGTTTCTTTGCAGCAGGAACTGGCTCAGGCGCTGGCCAAAGGTCAGCCTCTGGTGGTCATGGTCAGCCTGGATGGATGCCCATTCTGCAAGGTGGTGCGTGAAAACTATCTGGTGCCACTGCGCGAACAGGAAGGCGTGCCCATCGTGCAGGTCGATATGCGCAGTGCTCTGCTGATGCGCGATGTTCGTGGTCAGAGCCTGACCCATGATGCTCAGGTTCGCCAATGGCGCATTCGACTGGCGCCCACTGTCCTTTTTTTCGGGCGGCAGGGCAATGAACTTGCCGAGCGGCTGGTGGGGGCTTACCTGCCGGATTTTTACGGCGCCTACCTGAACGACCGGCTGCAGCAAGCCCGCGCAGCCCTGGGTTGATTGGCGTGCTGGCGCTGCTTCAACGAGTCCGTCAAGCCCAGGTGCTCATCGAGGCCAGGGTCGTGGCCGATATCGGCGTGGGGCTGGTCTGCCTGGTGTGTGCAGAACAAGGGGACAGCGAGCAGCAGGCCGATCGCCTGCTGGACAAAATCCTGAAGCTGCGCATCTTTGCGGATGAGGCTGGAAAAATGAACCGCAGTGTGCAAAACCTGGACGGCCATGGATCGGCCGGTAGCTTGCTCATTGTCAGTCAATTCACCCTGGCCGCCGACACCACGGGTGGCAACCGTCCCAGCTTTACCAATGCAGCCCCGCCGCATGAAGGGCGAAGGCTCTATGAGCACCTGGTCCAGCGCGCGCGGCAGGCCCACTCGAATATTCAGACCGGAGAGTTCGGTGCCAATATGCAACTCCATCTGATCAACGACGGCCCGGTGACCATTCCGCTTCGGATAGTCCCTTGATTTGGATCAAAACTCTTAGAGGCCAAGTCTGTATCGTCTGATTTCAGTGTTTTCCCATGAGGAGTGCAGATGAAAACCAGACAACTACTCTTTTCCGTGTTGATCGGCCTGATGATGGCAGGCGCACCCTGGCTCGCTCAGGCTCAAAACGAGCCAGTAGGGTTTGTCAAGAAAGTCACTGGGGAGGCCTGGGTAACGACCAAGGGGCAGCGGGTCCGGGCCCAACCCGGAACGCCAGTCGCGCTGGGCAGCCAACTGACCACCATGCCTGCTGCCAGCATGGGGATCACCTTCAAGGACAACACCATGATGTCCTTTGGGCCCGATACCGAGCTGACCGTGGATGAATACCTGTATGCACCCAGCCAGGGACAGCTCAAGCTGGGTGCCAGCATGAGCAAGGGCAGCCTGAACTATGTTTCTGGTGTGATCGCCAAGCTCAAGCCGGATGCGGTGACCTTGAAGGCCAAGGGCAGCATCATTGGTGTTCGCGGCACGCAGTACTTGGTCAAAGTGGTGGACTGAGAGATTCTTGGGCTTTTGCCCGTCTTGGACTGAGCCTCCCGTTTGGCTCAAGGCACAACAAGAAATGATTCTGGAGGATCGAATGAATAAGAAGAGCATACGAATGGCTGCAAGCGTTCTGCTGGCGTTCGCAGTCGGCAGCGCCCTGGCGCAGGCGCTGCCGCAGCCGCTGATCGAAGTGGCGCGCAAGGCGGTGGTGGGCAACCCCGAGATCCAGGCCAAGTGGCGCGAATTCACCGCTGCTGGGCACGAACACGAATTTGCCCGCTCCGGCCAGCGCCCCCGCCTGGACCTGATCGCCAGCGCCGGGCGCCAGTGGACCAACAACCGCCCCGACCTGAGCACCAACCTGGACTACTACCGCAAC
>Ga0129333_10001474_pt1 | contig 21367 bp, 18 predicted proteins | sample CPB6_08_DNA_FD_94474 | JGI IMG/M metagenome (GOLD analysis project Ga0129333, IMG submission 94474) | Freshwater to marine salinity gradient microbial communities from Chesapeake Bay, USA - CPBay_Sum_0.6_0.8_DNA | ecosystem: Environmental > Aquatic > Marine > Coastal | place: USA: Chesapeake... | reverse complement strand
CTTCTCCGTCTGTAAAAGTGATTTCCTCGTACCCTTGAAGTATCTCTGTGAGTTTCATGTATAATAAATATAAAGTCAACCCGCTAAACTCAAGACAATAGCATCCCTAACATCTTCCATACGTTTCTCCTCGGTCCCCTTTTTATTAAGAACAGTCCATTTGGTCATATCATACATCTTATCAATACTTTCTTTAACAAACACTTTGGGTTTTACTCCTTTGATTCTAGCCGCCCCAAGTGCCTTTTTACGAGCAGTTTGTGCGTGAATACTGTCTACACTCACGCCATAATGATTTTCAAGTATATAACCCACTACAGCCTTGTTCTTGACCAGTTTAATAATGACCTGCTGTGAAGTGCCGCCACCAGCAAAGCCAAAAAGGCTTTCTTCAATCATTATTTTATCAAAACTATGACCGACCAGAGTTTTTATAATAAGGTCTGCTTTATCTTTATACTTCTCGGCGTTTGATATATCAATGTAGCCACAAGATAGTATTTCTTTATTTTCTGTAATAGCCCAACCACAAGTAGTAGTTGATAAATCAAGCCCCAACACCTTCATATAACCATTTATAATAAACTTATCTGGACGAATTACCGTAGCCAGTAGTATCAATTTTCAATGTATTTTTTGCGTATCCAAGACCGTTTGCCGTAAATTGAGTTACTCCGAGTGGTTGGTTGGGTATAAAATTGCGCTGTGCCCAGTCATTTGGATATCCTGCTGGTGCGCCATTTATTGCGTTTGTTGAAAAATATTGCGGAGAGCCTGCTCTTTGGCTGAATCCCCAAGAGTATGAATTGATATTTTTGTTGGCTAAATGCGAACGTATGCCTGAGCTATTTCTGGTAGAAATGCTGTTATACAAATCTACTAGCTTTTCGTTCATTGAAGGTCTTGGTGTGGAAGGTAATTCTGCCATATATATTTTCTCCTGTTGTTTATTATAAATATAAAGTTATGTGTCGAAACGAACAACAATATTGAGTGGCCAATCGACCAAATTCTTCAATGGTCTGCCAAGTTTTCCTATGGCAACCAACTGATTATCTTGATATAAGCCAATCGTCGTGATAAATGGAGCCAAATATGAGCCGGTTGGGTCATATGAAGAACTATATTGATAATCTAAAAATAATGGGTCAACTTTATTGACATTTTTAACACAGTAATGATTTAAATAATTATCTATATCTTTGACATATGTTCTAGTGGAAGTTGAACTTAATAAACTATTCAAGTCATCTGGATTTAATTTATCAAAATAGTATAATGACAAAATCTTTCCATCATTTAGATTTATATTTCCGTCCCCGTCAATATCTAGCAATCCCGTGTTCACCAGATTAGATTGAATATAATCAAATGCTGTTTTTGTGAATACATTTATAGATGAACTTGCATAGTAAGCAGCTTGTGCATTTTCAAATGTAAGCACATCTTCGGATTCTGTTTGAAGAATGTCCCGGCCCCACCAGCTATAATCGCTCGATGTATCTTTTTCTAGTACTATGCCATTATCATCAAATACAAACTCCTCAAAGAATTTTTTATTTTGAAGATATCTCATTATCAAATCTACGTCCATAAAATCAAATATACCGTCTTGATTTACGTCAAATACAAGAGAACTTTGAATTAAGGATGTTGGATTTGTGCTATAGTTAAATTCACCCGGCTTTATTGAACACAGATATTCGTGTTCATATATGGTATGAGATCCTTTGTAATTTAATTCAAACCCATAAGAAGAAGTTCCTGTAAATATTCCAGAATAATTTGATGCAGTGTTGGTCAGAACAAAATATCCGTTTTTATAAAAAATATTTCCCACTAGAGGATTTTCTTCATAATTGCTCAGTGGGTATACAAACACTGACCCAGAATAATTTGATGGGAAGCTTGATGATACTTGAGTATATACATCATATATTGACGACGTGGCTGCTGATGCAGAGGCAAAATTTACAACAGGAGCGCCTACAACTAGAAAATCGGAGCATACTGCCAATGAATATCCATATATATTCGCTGGACTATTTGCTCTCTTATTTGTTTTAATATTTCCCGTCAATTTCCAAACATCATTTACATTATCGTAGTTGTATACAGTAATTCTTCCTAATACTCCTCTAGGATCTTCGGAAGAAGTTGAATAATATGAATAATCTTCCAATACAAAATTTCCATCGATATAGTCTACGTTTCTTCCTAGCTTGTCGGAACGAGAAGAAACCGCCGCTATATTTCCTTCTATCGAAACATTTGATCCAAAAAATAAGTTATTATTTGTATAACTTCTATTTCCAAACGTTTTGTTAATTTTGTAGAAGCTGGCTGTACCACACAACGGTTTATATTTGTAAAAATATGTGGCACCTAAAGACGTTGGAGTGCCGGTATAAGATGTATATGGGATAAATGCTTTATCAGCAACGCATCCCACCAATACGTGTGGCCAGCTGATCGCCACAGATTTACCATATCCGTCCGAAGTTATTGCTGTAGACGTTACGTCATTTACGTACAACTGTGAAGATGTATTTAAATCTCCATATGTATTATCTTTTCTAAGAAGTTTTTGTTCTAACCAAGACGCGGTAGGACAAGCTCCAAGAGAGGCCGAATACAACGAGCAGCTGTATATCGAAACATACCCATCACCATACTTATTAGTTCCGACGACTATACTTCCAGAATCAACGGAAACGGACCATCCAAACTTGTCCCCCGTTGCCCATACACTAGACGTAAGAAATGCCTCTTCCACCCACGTGGTATTTCCTACAAAATATGGAGGATAGTCACCTGGATTTGACCCCGTAGTAATAGTAACATAGCTACAGGAAGTTTCTGTAGAATAATTTTTTTTGCGATATACATACGCTCCACCTTTACTTCCACTTACACCAGGTGCACCAATTACCATAACGTCTCCGTCTATACTTAATGAGTATCCAAATTTGTCATTATTTGTATTTCCTGTCAGGATATTCACTATCCCCCAATTATCCGTTCCACCTTTGTTATTTTCATACACATAAACAAATCCTGGATAAGATCCACTAGTATAACACATTGATCCACTCAAATTTGTTTGTGTAGTAACGCAAACTGATCCGGTGGGGGATCCAACTGCAAGAAAATTATCTTTAACAGCAACAGATTGCCCGAAACTATCTTCCAAATATGAAGAACTAAAAACAGATTGTTCAGTCATCAGAAAATTATTGTTTTCTATTAGTGTTAGAAATGAACTATCTGAAGAAAATTCTTGGGCTATTCCATTTTGAGTGAATGGACAATAAAATTTTTTAATTAGTCTATGAGTTTTACTATAATCATCATATTTTAATATCGCCGCATATCCTTGTCTTGAAGTTGATAAACTATATTGATCCCGACTTGCTCCCACGGCTATATATTTGTACCAAGCAGAAACAGATTCTCCGAAATGTTCATTTTCTGGTTGGAAATAATTTCTTTCGTATGATTCATCAAACTTCCAGATGAGACTGTCTTGTTCATATAAAACATTTAGCCCCATATTTTTGTATTCTGTCGCACGGTTTAGTGTGAGATACGTTTTTTCTCCGTTGCTAGATGTTATGTAAAACTTAATAGAACCAGTTTCATAATATGGTCTTGCTAACAGATTTTTAACTGCACCGACTGAATAATACGATGAGAAATGTGAACCGGTAATATATAAATTTGTCACACCGTCGTCAAAAATTCTAAACGAAGAATCTACGTTTGAATTATCAACAATTTCTACGGTGTTGGGTACTATTTTTTCTCCGTATGAATTTTGATTTATTGCTACAGTAATTACTCTATCGTGTATTTTTCTTATTTCTTTTATTCCGGTTACACTGTCTCCACCATATTTTTCAACCCCGAATAACTGATATTGGTTTCCTGTGTTGTAAAACATCGAATCCGTCAAACTGTAAATATTTCTATAATATTTTCCGCTTGGATTTATAGGTTCCACGGCTGCTGAATAATGTATATTTCCAGAAGGATAAAAAGAAGAAGTTATAAACCTTCCTATGTTAATTTCACACCGTTTATCGTAATACGTGTCAAACCCATAAGCGTCAACAGATCCGGTAGTTATACTCTGTACGTACCAGCTTTTAGAAGCTTTAAATGGTCTTACTGTTATATCTCCTGCGGAGAACTGTTTTATCATATACAGATAAATATTTATAACCCGCAGTATTTGACCACACTCATGTGGTACTTTTTATATATCAATCTTGACTTTGATAAGACATTCGTTGGTAAAGTCTTTGAGCAATGGTTGGCTCAACTTTGCTACGGCAACGAGGTCGTTACTTTCGTTATATAAACCAACGGTCGTGATATATACTTTTGGATTGGTGTAGAAATCTGTAAATCTCAACTTTCCAACATCTTGTGGGTTGGTTGGCTCTTCTTCGGAAGAAATAACAAATGTCGGGTTGTTTGAGTAATTGTACTCTAGATTTTTCACTCTAACAAAGAAATGTCTGGCAGCAACATACTCAGTTACTCTTGCGAGCATTCCGTATGATTCCGCACCTTTCTTTATTGATTCAAAGAGTAAGTTTTGCATTGTAGCAAACTCTCCGTTCCACATTGAACTTGTTGGGTTGTTTAATGAATACCCGTTTACCGTCCCAATTAAAGTGCTAAGTTTTGTAGGATTTAATACTACCATTCCCAAATCAGGATACATTGTTCCTATTCCCTCATATCCAGTGGAAATTGCGCCGCCCGATAGAGAACCTCGGATCATATTGTAACGCTTTCCGCCAGATTGAGCGGTTACGGTTGGGTTGAATCTAGAATCATCTATCAGAGTAGTAGTTCCCAAAGATCCACTGAGCGTAATTTGGAATTGGCCTGGATCCAAACGGTCCTTATATTTTCCAGATCTAAATGCTATAACATATATATCATCGGAATCTTGGAGGGCACTTCCTGTCTGAAATGTAAATTTTGTATCTGCTGGAGTCAATATAAGATTTCTATATTGATTGTATATTGCCTGCGTAGGGAATATCAAACTTCCATTGGAAGATCCTGTATCATAATTGGAGCTTCCTGATCCAGCATAGTGTCCGTATGTCAATGAAAAGTAAATATCCGAGTTTGAGATATTCGATCCCGTATCATATACGTTTGTGTAATAAAGTCCGTTTAGAGGCTCTAGTCTTGAAGAAGATAAAATTGTCTGCGCACTGCTAGTATAAAATTCACTCCAACTAGAGGTACCATCACTCCACAATCCAGTTGATACAGGCTGTGTTCTACCTGCCACTATATCAGATGTTTCAAATTGCTTGAAGATCATAAATTAAAATTTTAAGATTTTACCCGAACTGTTACAGGAATTGTGACAGATCCGCCACTTTCGTTTCCAACCACTGTGAGATTTGTGGTTGTTGTGGTAGTAAGAGAACTATTTGGTACAAATCTGAACCTCAATCCGAGTGCAACTTGTGCAGTAGTAGATGACACATCTCCGATAAATGTAGGGATTGTAGCCGTAGTAGCAGTCTGAATTTGCTCGCCTATAATAGTTCCTACGTTCTTGTTTGCCAATACGGCGGTATATCCCAAGGTAGTATTATATACCGGATTTGTTGACGGAACAATGACAACTTCTCCCTTATAATCCTTATCAACGTCAATAGAACTTTGGCCCAGAGATATCAACGGTATAGACTCTACTCCGGAAGGCAATGTTACCAATTTATATTTAAGTGCCTGTGTTTCATCCGTGAATGCTTCAAATACAGGAGTATTACGAATTGCCAAGTCATAATATGCAGAACCTTGAGGGTGATTTGGTTGATACAAACGATAATCAATTTCATCGTCTGATAGTGCGAAGGATGTGATGCTCAACCCTCCTTTAGCTGCGAGAAGCTCTCTCCCCTTCTTTGTTAGGACCGCATCTACTGTAATTGTTGTATTATCGATGTACGCCATATATGTTCTTTCTCAATAAATATATATGTTTATCTCTTTTTTATTATTTTTTATATAGTTTTTGACTCAACGGCTTCTGTATTATCCAATAGCCCCGTGACCGCATCTACCGTAGTTTTTTTATTTTGGCTACTCTTTTTCCATTTTGAGAATCTACCCGTGCTGTCTATTGAATTTATTTCTTTTCTAGAAAACTGCTGCTTTTTATATTTGTAATGGGTGTGGAAATATCCATTCAAAGCCACCGCATCGGCTGGTTTATATGAATCGGATATCAACTTTTGATGGTTTACGCCTTGGGTCAAACGGGCAAACATCGGACCTGAAGTTTTGTCTATAAACTCCGAGAAAATTGAATCATAATTATCTGAAGCTTGTATTGTAAGATAATATTCTGGTCCAACGGCGGTGGTAGTATAATAACCAGTAGATATAGTTCCTTCGAATATAGGATTATTATTTTCGTCCAAGTTAAATAGCCCAGAGAATATTACTGGATTATTTGGGTTTGGGTTATATGAACCAGAAACCCGCATATCAGAGTTTATTGTACCATATGCGTGAATATCCGGCGAAAGCTTTTCAAAAAACGTTCCATTTACTAAGCCGTCTATTGTGTGTGCCGCATAGATATACTGGTCCGTGTATCCAAGGTATCCTATATCAAAGTTTATTTTTCCTTTAAAATATATTTTGGCTGGAGATTGCCCCGCAGATAAATCGGGAACTGCCCACATAGATGCCGTCATAGGATATTCTTTTGCGCCTGGAAGATCCACGAGATTTATCTTTTCATACGATCTTTGTATGGTCTGATATTTTCTATTAAACGGAGTATTTAAATCTTCTGGTAAAGTATTATGATCCAATGTCTCGCTTCTTAAAACAGAATACTTTTTGACAACTTTAACAATATCGCATCTGTAATATTTTTCATTATAATACGTCAACCCATTGTTTGCATATACAGCAAATCCAAACTCTGAAAAATCTGAGTCGAAAAAGGACTGGTTGACATCGTTATATACCGTAGTTCCCTTTTTAAAATCCAGTGAAGCCGATGCAACGTGCTGCTTTAAATTGTTAGCAAATATTCCTTTTGTCGAATCTACTGTTCCAATTTTTTGTTCTATATTTTCAGTTTTTGCCGGTTTTATTTCTATCTTCGGGCGCTCAAGTATGCTAGGCTCTATCAGAATTCCTTCTACCAGCTTGGCTCTCGCAGGAACAATTCCTCTGATATACTTGAACATCGCTTTATCAAAATAAAAGCGAACTACGTTCATAAAGAAAGAATAATCTATGTTTCCAAACCCTTGATCGTAATATATCTTTTTGAATCTTTCAAACTTATCGTATGATCTCTTGTATACATCAGACGGATCTCCAATCAAATCTCCCATTGGAAATTCTCCAAAAAACTTTATGATTTCTGTGTTTTGTATTTCTGAAGGAGAGAAGAATATTCCAAGTTTATTAGAATCGATTGAAGACAATTCGCTCATCATCATCGACGACCTTGCGTCGGAAGAAAGTTCTGAAATCAACTCTTGTTCTACATAATTTATTTTATTGCTTCTGAACTTGTTGGACCCATAATCCGGCAAGTTCATGGTATATATAACATTTTTTCTTGAGAATTGATATGGAAATAACGTTCCTTCACTTGGATCACAATATTCATCTCGTACAAGTGGTCCGACTGCCGGTGGAAATCCTATAGCGTTGAATGTCGGAAAATCGGACCTAAAAGATAAATTTTTAAGTTGTATAGAAGACTCGGTATCGTCTTGCAAATTTATTGGACGCTCGAATGATATTCTATATAAATTTTCGTTTATCATTTTTTGCGGGTCGTCCAAATCATACGCATTACGATTTAAAGTATGAGATGCAAATCTTTCATCGGAAATAGGAGATTCCCATACTCGAATATCATCAATATTTCCAAAGAATGCTTCTGGATCAATGCTCAACGATGAAGTATTTTGATTATAGTTTCCTATATACAAATACGATCCAGACTCAAACGAATCATTGTAACTTCCGCTAACAAAAATACTGTCGCTGACTTCGTATGTTATTCTATCGTCTTCTGATTTTTGTACTACCAAGTCGTATCTTGTTGGATATTCATTAATTGACGCAGTTGCTCCAAACAGTAAATTTATATCATTCCTGCGAAGCATCAAGTGATATGAATTACCATCAAATATCGGAGCACGAGAAGTAAGCAACGTTTTTATGTTTCCAGCACCATCGTCTAGGCTAAAAAACAAAGATCCCCAATCTTTTCCTTTTTCTCTCACCGCCCCAACTGCCCATATATCTGAACAATTTACCAACCTGAATACTTTTCCATCTTCGTGAATTTTTCTGGTATCAAATCTAAACGTAAATTCTACCGTCTGAGCGCTGCCTGTCCAATCTAATTGAAAATACTCTCCGCTTCCACTAAAATATGGCTCATACTTTACGTCTTCGATGATATACAGAGATTTGTCCGCAAGATCTCTGGTGTTTTGTATGCCGCCGTACTCTTTTATTTTTATGATATTTTTTGGTACGCCGAAACACGAAACTAAAGCATTTAGTGACGTTTCTGTTCCTTTTGTTTTGTATATGAACGGCAAACTATTAAGTATACGCTTCCATATAATCTGATTCCTCTGCTCCTCCGATAAACTTCTTGCTTTTTCGTATAATGGAGAATCCGCGTCAAAATCATCTTTTGAAAAAGACGACAATATCAACGGGAGATTTTCTTTTGATATTTCCGCATCCCATCCGAGAGAACGAAGCATATCTCCAACTACATCCAATGATATTCCATAATTTGGAGAACTTGAAATGTTATTTTTTTCCGTGTACTGCTTCGCTGCCAAAGAAATATTATCAAAAAAGTGCCCAATCATTCCAACAAACTTGATATAATCTTCATTATAATCCGAGTCTTCTATCATGAATTGAGGAAGATTGTTTATGAGAGAACCTCCGTTATTTTTATCATAAAATGATGCAGAAGTATATCCGCTTCCGTTATCAGAATTATGCTCTTCGTACCAAGCTGGATTTGTGTATAAGAATTTTTCGTACCCGTCCATTCCAGATTCTATCTGATCTATTTCTGAATTTTTGTCGGATTTTTGTTTTAAATAAAAAGGATCCGATGGGTTAGGTATCAGCTTCTCGTTTATATCAGATATTTCATTGTGTAATTTTTCTATATCATCACGCTTGCTGGCAAATACTTGCAACCTTAAACCAGCGGAAGAAAAGTTTACAAAGTTCTCAAAATGTCTGTAGTCCGTTGTGTCGATCCATTCAGTTTTCTTGGATTGTATTTTTGAATTGAGTTCGTCGTACAAACTTCCAGATTCCTCCAGCAGTTGTTCCATCGATAGAGCTTGAGTAGAATTTCCTTCATTTTCTATCTTTATTAGAAAGTTTGGGCCGCGCAAAGGTGTTGTGTTTATTACGGGCTTTGTAAAATAATAAAGATTTTGAACTATTGGTAAAAATCCAAAATCGCAAGTAATCCAAACATTTGCTCCTGACGGAACAATAGTAGGGAGTGGATCTAATAATTTTAGAGTAAGTTCATCATAAAACCTTGGATCCGCTGAAGGTACAAGTTTTCTATTAACGATTGATATTCTAGTACCATCTTCAAAATTTAAATAATACTTAAAATAACCGGAGATATCTATATTATACTTAGATTCTACGGCAAATATGTATGGAAAAAATATTGAATCGTAAAATATAGACTGAAGAAATTGTACAATTTTATTATAACTGTCCGGTTTCTTATTAGTTATTCTGTTTAATTCGTGATCAACGATATAAACAAATAGGCTGTAATAATAATTACGTATATCTTGGAACGTTTTTCCAGAACTGTAATTCTGATACATCCAATTTTTAAACTGATCATATATTCCAAGTACGTCGTTTGATGCTATTTGTCCATTGCTTCTATAATTTCCTTTTTTAACTCCGTAGTATATGTCAGTTAGGAAAAATACAACGTCTATATCTCTTTTAAAACTGTAATTAAACATTAACTCCGCAGACCCAGTAGGATCATTTTTTGCCGCAGCTTGGTATATGTTATAAAACTCAGGTTTAGATATTCCAAATATTAGATTATCGACTATTTCACTGGGTCTAATTTCTCCTTTAGAAAACGTATTATAGTCTTCATTTATTTTGGAGATAGACCCTTTGATAGTTTTTGGAATCAGAGAGATTTCTTTTCTGCTGTTGGATATTTTTCCAATTATTAGTTTATCATCTAAAGTTTTTTCGCTTCCTACGATATTTCTACCAAGTTCTATATATAATTTGTAATTTCCATCTTGAACGCTCAACTTTTCCAAATGCCTATTTACATCAAAAAATAAAGATTGAGTGGTGGTTCCGAGTACAACAAAATCTCCACTGTATTGTTTATACGAATATTCGGTATATTGATTGAATACATCATAGAAAGAGCGAGTATAGCTTTCATACGATGGATTCGCATAAAACATAGATGCCGTAACCAATGTGTCGTCAAAATTATATACCCCAAACTTTACGTAGTCCGTTTCATACTTTCCGAATGGAAAATTCTTTGAAGTCGTTCCTTCCGAATAAAATTTTAAGTCGTCTTGGCTCAAGAATGATCCATATCCCAGAGAAGAAGTAGACGAGACAGTATACTTTAGATCGCTCAAATTCATAGTTCAGAGAATGCCGTATCTATTTTTGTTTCTACTTTAGTTGGAACGTATACAACATTTTTCAACTCAATTGATATTGAAGAACTGTATAGTTGATTTTCTATATTTTGTATTATTAAATTAGAATACTCGTCTATTTTTGGAACGATGTATCCAGTATTGATCAAATTTTCAACATCCGCTTGATTATATCCTATTAAATTTTGATTTGGTTTCATCTAGAAATCTTAAATGCGGTTGGAATAGTAAATGTCATTATAGAACCACTTTGTTCTGTTCTTATTTCTACTTTATAATATCTTTCGGATGGAAGTCCGCTAGTATCTAGCATAAAATAATTTCCATTTGAATCAAAACTCAATCTTGTATAATCGTCATACGGAAGTATAGTATCCTCACTTTCCGCGTCCTTTATTTGATAGTAACTCGAAGAAGGAAGATAATACGGAGACAAATAATCGGAAAGTTTATTGGTAAATGTTTTTACCGGATAACGTTTTCTAGAAGATACATCCATTCTAACGATTGATCCAAATTTATATTCTTTGGCCATATTTTTCATATTAACAACGGCATCTCTCAACTGAATTGGATCCGCGCTTCCAGTATCTATTGTAGAATCGTACCAACGTACATCTAGATATGGAGAATATATCGTGTTTGTTTCCTTACTAAAGAATTTTAAAGAAGCATAATCGACGGAACTTGATTCGTCGCTATGCATTACAATAAATCCTTCGTTTGGAATCTCTTTCTTCAGCCACGCATTTACTATGGTGGTAACATCCATATTTACATCAGATGTCTGATAATCAAAATATTGATAGCAGGCATATGCACCAGAAGTAGGTATTATTCCGGACGATGTTGGAACATAGCTGCTAGTTGGGCAGTCTGGAAATGGATTATATTGGCTAATATTTGGATACTCTGCATATCCTGATCCAGATGCTATAGATGAGCTATTGAGCCACCACACTCCACCGCCGCTACAGTCAGTCAGCGAACCAGTATTCCACCATTTAAACTTTTGATCGGCATCATAAATCTTCCAATTTGCTCCATCGGAATATGAATATCCATCATTCTTATATCCAGTACCCATCGCCCAAGACTGCGATACAGGATACGCAGCTAATGCGTAGCGAACTGGAATTTCTTGAGATTCACATATTTTAAGATTGAGAAAAAACTTTGGGCTATTTATCTGACCATTTGCAATAGATTGAGATATCGTTGACAGATCAAAATGTAAAAGTGCTCTGGACAAAACGGCTCCCATAGTAGTTGGACCGGAAACGGTTTTGATCGAACTGGATACCGGATTTGGATCAGTGGATCCAGAATTAAACGACGCTGATTTTGGACCATTTAGCAATTCTATACTTGAACTGGTATAATATTCTACAATGGGAAATGTACTAGTACTTGAACAACTATAGCCAGACACTCGCTTCTCAACTTCCAACAGTTCGTCCAACCCCATATTTTTGTACATATAGGCAGGATAATTTGTTATAAAAGTATCTTTAGTTGGATATAAAAAGTAGTGCATTTGCTATATTCTTTACATTATAAATATAGTTCCCAACCAATAAATTGAACCTATATTTATGCTACTCTGCCTACTATATCTTTGGTTGGGAATTTTACCTCAAATACGCTAGGATCTATGGAAGGATATACAACCCCGTCCACAGTCGCTTTCGTTATATCATACTCATATGGAGAATAATCTCCGTCTTTCAATGTCAAGTTTTTTACTTTCAATTGAGTTACAGATTGTACACCATCCACTTTAGCTATTTCAAGCTGCAACCTACTTAGATTGATTGGTTGGCAAAATTGAATATTATTAATATCAAAGTATTGTTGAACAAGAGTCAAACAATTCGCCAATACTTCTCGTTTATTGTAATTTTTATAAGTTATAATAGTAAAATCGACGCCCACATTGATGATATAACCGTCTAATATATTCACACTATCTGTGAGCATTCGGTATTGATTCAAATAATTTTTAAGATTTTGACGAATTGCTTCGTTGGAGACAATCAACCTCTGGTTGTTATCATAGCACAATACATATAGATTTATAGCAAATGGATTATTTTTGTCCGGGTTTACTACGTTGACCGGTCCTGGTGCCAAACTTCCGGTTTGAATCGAAGAAGGTACTGCTTGTACATTTGATATATTAAGTTGCGTATCTGTAACAGCATATGCTTTAGCAATTGATCCATATTTGGATGGCATTGCATACGCTCTTACTTCATAATCTTTTTGCGTAACTGCCCTGTTTTGTGAAGAAAAGTTTGCTAATGCGTTGTTTCTTATCTCGTCGTTTGTTTCTGCGTCTTTTCCTCCGTTTGCTGGGATCGGGTTGTTGACTCTTACAGAGCGTCGCACCAAATTTGTAAGGTTTAATTCAGCTTCACCGACTGCGGTCAAATCTCCGAAAAATTCAACGGAACTAATGTTTTTTATAGAGTTTGCATTTACATTACTATTTATTCCTCCACCAACAATATATCTTATTGTTAGCGTTGTATTCGACGGAGCTTGACCGAACGCTTTCGAAGACAAGAAATTTGATGGATCGTATGAAATATTTTCCGCTCTAAATGTCGTGGGTTTGTTTACGGTAAACACATTTGGAACAATTAATTCGTCATCTTTGATATTTGTTCCAGAACCAAATTCCAAGAAAGTAGTATTATCCGCGTCTACACCGGTAACAAATCGTCTTGATGTGCGAAGATATCTCAGTAAGAATGGAGTAGTATCTCTGTATGCCGACAATGTAATATCATTTTTAAATATGTTTTCGTAATCTATTGGCACCAAATCCTGTGCTAGATACTCGGTCTCATACCAGCGATTTCCGTCAGAGTCATATACGTCCAACACTTCTATGACGTTGGTATCGTCTAAATATATTTTATAGAATGGAACTGGATTTACTATTGATACGGTTTTTGTTAATATTTGACCAGAAAACGCATCAACGCTCTTTTTAAGTACGAAAAATTCTGGCTGACCAGCCGCATTTCTTTGAAACACAGACACTTCAAGTGGATCATTCTTGGTGTCTACAGTAAAGTCTACCGGAGAATTTGTAAGAAACGATACATTCGAGTCGCTGGTACTGACCATTCCTGGTTTTATAATTTGAGAATAGTTTAAATCTGGAACCATTTCTCCTATATCATTTGATTTCGCGGGAACAAGCTGATATACATCCAGTCGAGTAACAGAAGGAGTAGTCGTTTTTGCTTTGTATCCCATCGATTTAGAAGCGTCTATAATATTTTTACGCTCTTCCGAATTTATCAACATCGATTCCTTGAATTGATAATCTATATAGTATGAAAGAACATCTCCTACATATGCTGCCATTTCTATAAACATCATGCCCGGCGATGCTTCGCTGAAATCTTTATATGTAGTCGGATAATATTTCTTTGCAAACTCCATCAACGAAGATTTTAATTGGGTAAAATCCTTGTTTAGATATTTGATATCTTTTTTTCCTGGTTGAAATGATTTTTGGGTATCAAGTATCATATATTACCTGTTGTCATTGATGTTTCTAAAGTCTGTATTTGGTTTATACCGGCACTCGGCACGGTAAATAAAACTTTTACTCCAATTTTATATTTGTTTCTATATTCGGTATCGTCGGTCAAAATTTGTATTTCTTTTATGCTTACATAACTCATCCAACGACCGATATCTTTTCTGATAATATTTTCTATTAACGGTCCAATATCATCCGTATAATTTTCAAACAATACACTCCACAGTCCAGAACCAAATTCAGGATTCATTCTACGCTCTCCTTTTTTGGTTCTCAATAGCATATTCATGTTCGTTTTCACCTGATCAACCACGGTATAACTTTGATTGAAAAATCCTTGTGGCCCATGTGCTATGGGTAGAACTATTCCATAAGGTTGTGCAGATGTTGCCATTTAATTTATAATGGACGCTTTGCTTTCGCTTTAGCGTCGGCTGCTTTTATAAGTTTAGAATAATCTCTGGTCAATGCATTTGCTACCGCAGCAACTTCCTTGTTTTCGTTCAATGCTTCTTTTGGTAAAGTTTTTATTACATCAATTGCGGAAGGAGTTGAAGTTTGTTCTTCTGTAGGAACGCCTCCCACAGTTTCATTCAACACCTGATTCAATAACGGATTTTTAGTAAACATTTTAGGCGCTTGAATCGGCTGCTTTTTTAATGGCTCCTCCAATCCAACATTAAAATTTGGACTTTTTTGTTTGGTTGTTGGAGTTTTATTGGATTCCAATATTGTGGCCGAGTTTTCGGTCATTTTTTCTGCCAGTACTTCCATCAATAACTGTGGAAGGGCGTTGTGCACTTCTTCTTTTACGATAGTTCTTATAATATCTACTAGTTCGTTCTTTTTCATATATATGATGCTTTATATAAATATATGTTATTTTAAATAATCATCCAGTTGGAGGAGATGTAAATGTTCCCAAATTTGATCTATTGGTGCTTTCACCTGTGTTAGATGATATTTTGACATCCGGAAATCCGGATAAATCTGGCTTTGGTACTGATATTTCTATAGTGTTACCGTCTTCATCGGTGGTTGTTTGTGGAGGATTCGTTCGATTGAATTCGTCAACGAATGATCCCTTTGCACCATCTACTACACCGCTTAATTGTCCTTGAACCCCATTAATTTGTCCTTGGATCGCATTAACTCCGGTAGAATCGACCGCACTTTTTAATTGGTCGGCTACTTGACCTTTTAGGTCATCGACGACGCTGGATAGTAGATGTTTTAATAATTCACTAGGATTTGCAGACATTGCTGCCTTGATTATAGATACCGCCGCCATAGCCATTCCCATATTTATTTTTAATCCAGGTACAAACGGAGGAACAATCGATTTATATTTTGATATCTGCTCTGATATAAACTTTGGACCGGCCCCAAGATTTATACCAGCCATATCTATACCAGGAAATTCTGGCAGTTTGGGGAACTGTAATCCTTGTAAATTGAGATTTATTTGCGGGATAGTTGCATTAAATGACGGTAGAGATGATGGTAGACCAAAAGTATTAAGTGATTGCCCAACCGATGGCAATGAAGTCGGTACACCAAACCCAGAAGCAACTTGTCCGATGCTAGTAGGCGCTCCAAGTTGTTGACCAACTCCACTCAAATTTAAATTTGCTCCACTGGAAATTGTTCCAGTGATGTTTACGTTGGGAGCACTTATAGATCGTAGAGATAAATTTGTAGCAGAAGATGGATTTAAAAAACTTGTACCGGCTGTTCCTATACTAATAGGGGATGATGCTGCCGAGGCAATCGATGTGGATGGCCTTGAGACATTAAGTTGTGGTGCTTGTATTATTGGTACAGCTGGCATAAATTAACCTCCCAAAAATACACGGCTGCTCATCAACGTACTAAGTTGAGACCGCAATGATGTCAAACTTATCTGCGATGCATACAAGGATTGTAACTGTTCTGCCCAAGCAACCGCTGCCGGTGGTAATGCGGGAGTAGTCGGTCCAACTTTTGTCATATGAAAATGCGAAATTGTGGAAATAAGTATTTGTATTTGAGTATTAACGCTCAAAAGCATCCAGTCGCAAAGCGAATACAGCCACAATACTGTAGTTCTTCCCAAGAGTGCGGGCTGGTCATTTGCACCTTCTGTATTAAAATTTAAATATATTTTTGGTGCATTCAGTGTCATTATACCTTTGTTTGCCGTGATGGTGGTATTTCCATACGAATTCAAACTTAATATTTGGTCAGTAGTAATTGTTATTGCTTTTTTAGCAAAAAACATCATTTCGTTCGATCTCGACGAAAATACTAACCTGTCACTGTTTATTACTATTTGATCTCCATCCAATTTTGGAAAAGGAATACCTTTCGTCACGTTTATCATTCCCGTGGTGGTCGTGGGAGAAAAATTTGAAATTGTTTTACCTGAAGTAATATGTACAGAAGATCCATCTTTATTTATATCTTCAACCGTATAACCTTTTCCCGTTTTTCCTTGTGGAATATTTATGGGCGCTTGACGATTTCTTAACAAGATCATCGGATTTCCGCCTTTGTCCGAATATTCTCCTAGTCCATTGTCGTTTCCGCGATTATTGTCATATGCTCCAAATCTTATAGATGAACCAAACCTAGATTGCAGGATGGTGTCTCCTTCATACGATTTTAACGTGCGTATCTTTGGATTAAATTTAAAATAACTACCTAAAACGCCGGTATAGTCTTCTCCGCCACTAAAATTAATTTGCGATTTTGGACCGTTGTATGGTTCTCCTGTATACTCGTTTATATTTTCATCTACAAAACCAGAGTTCCTTTCCGCTGAAAAATCAGCATTCGCATTTACAGTAGAATTTACATTCAACTTTTTGGTATAAAAATACATATCCATGTATTGTCCAACCACAACAATTTCATTCAGCAGTGGATATTCAATAATACCCGTGTTTTCCATTGGATATGCCCAATATAATACTTCCTTCTCTGTGTTCTTTTGGCTATTTAAAAATCTGAATTTTATTCTACCTATCCAAGAAAAATTTTTATCATTTCCATTAGGCTTGCTACCATCTACATTTGGTGGCCAAGTTTCTGGATCTAAGTTTGTTTCGGTTACTATCGGATGATTTTCGTCCATCACAACATCCAACACAACCGCTTCTTCCAGTTCATAAAAAAATACAGAATCTGGTTTTCTTTCGATTACAAATCGCTTTGACGCAAGCATATCATCTTGCTTGACGCTTTGTTCTCCACGTTTCTCCACGATATTGTATGCCATAAATTACTTTTGTTTTTTATCGGGAACTTCCAATTTAGCAACGTGCTTTGCAGTTTCTTCAACTGTTGCCATAAGTTGCTTTCGTTCTTCTTCTGTAAGAAGCATAGAACCGCCTTCACCTTCTGCTCCACCCTTGCCACTCATTAGTCTTTGTATAATGGCAGCAAGTTTAATAAGTTGTTCGTCGTTTCTTACACCAACATCAAAATACTCTTTAAGCAATGGCACTATCATAGTAGCATCATTGACCGTTTTGATCATATCACGAAGATCGGTTATCAAAATATCTATTTGATTCTTCTTTTCTTCGCTGTTTTTAACTATGTCTTTACACAGGTCGGAGAAGTTTTTACCTTTGAATATTTCAATATCATTGTCCATTACTATAAATAGTATTTATAATATATATTTAAACTCTTATTCCGCTGATTGTACCACGGTTAAGGTACTCTTCGGCGATGTTTTGCTGGGTAGCCTTCATTTTGTTGATTACTTTAGTAATTTTCTGGGTCTGGCAGTCTGCAATTTCTCGTATATATAAATAAAGTGCTTTTTTGTTAAATACATCTATACGATCCGCGTTTCTGAATATTTCTATGACCGCGTGTGCAATCTTAAGATCTTTTTCTTTGGTAAACATTTTATGCACATTCTTATCCCAATAATCCACCATAAGTTCTATAAATTCTCTTGTTTCGCTTTCTTGTTTTTCGTGTTCTGGTTCTACAACAAACTCGCCAGATTCACCAGTTTGTTCACATATTTCCACGTGCTTTTTGAATCGCTTGTATGTTGTATTATTGTCTAAAATAAACCAGTTCTTAGCAACAATACTAAAATAACTGAATGCCTTACCCTTGCCTGGCTCATATTTGTCTATATTAGCCACCATATGAGATATAGCTTGCTTTTGAATTTCGATTGGGCTTACATCCGCATAACTAAACTTGAACGTGTTATAAACGTTTTCTGCTATCTTAAAAAACGCCTGCTGAATATAGTCGTTGTATATTTTGTCCTTTTCTCGCGGATCTTCCGATTTATTATATGCTATAATAGCCGCTTCTGTTTCTGGGGTGAAGTATACATTTGAGCTTTTGGGTGCAGTTCCCTCTATTTTTTTATTCTTTGCACCCTTCGGTCTACCTCTAGGTCGTTTTATAACTTCGTGGGTTGTTTCGACGATCTGGTGTATTGGCTTTTTTACCTTATTTTCGTTTTTATTATTTTTTTGAGCTTTAGAAATTTTTTTTATTTTCTTGATACTCTTTTGCTTTTTGATTTTTTTGAAAATCTTTTTTTTCTTCATATTTTATTTAATTTTTTCGTCGAACTCTTTTGTTATTCTTACAATTTCTGAAAAAACAAATCCGACATCGTCATCTTTTTCAAACAAGTTTTTATCATCAATTGCCTTTATTCTTGAATAAACTTGATCTATTTCGCTGCGAAACATATCAAGCCAGTCTTCATAAACTTCAATCTTTTTAAGAAGATTGTAGCACGCATATCCCAACGCACTTGTCGTTAGGAAAAATATAACCATTAACGTCCACAATAACCACATATTTTATTCTTCGTCCTCTTCGTCTTCTTCTATTTCATAACCAAGTTCTTCTTTGATTATGTATAAAGCTTCTTCAACCGAAGGCCAACTGCGGCTGTCGAGAGCATATTCCAATAGTTCTTTAACTTCCTCAATATTGTCAGGGTCAATTTTCATAGTATTTTCCATCCTTGTTCAACGAGTTCCAAAGCTTTCTTATATTTTATATATTGCGTATCTCCATTTTTTTCTACGATTACTTTGTCATTTCTACCATGTTTTACCTTTTTTTCGGCTTGTTTGATAAACTTGGTACCTTCGTCGATCATAAGTTTTCCATTTAGATGATCTATCTCGTGTTGAACGCAAATTGATTCAAGTAGTCCAACGTCGTCGTATACACTCTCCTTGGTGGGGGGATTTGTATCTGGACCAAAAGGGATAGGATTGGCGTGATTGAGCGTAGTTACCGTCACTCTCATTTTACGCAAAGTATTGCAACTTTTACCAGGCAAACTTAAGCAGCCTTCCAAATAAATAACATTTTCGTCGCTAACTTCTGTTATAACTGGATTCATTAAAATAACAGGAGATTGACCTTTTCTGGCTCTAATAACAGATACACTCTTGGATATTCCAATTTGGTTGGCGGAAAGCCCCACTCCTCCAGATGGCAACGAATCCAATGTTTCTATCAGTTTATTTGCTATTTCTTGACCTTCTTCTATTGAAGCAACCGGACTTGTCGGTTTGCGTAGATAATCTTTATCTTTGATTATTTTGTAACTCATGTATGTGAATATTTGTTATACAATTCACATATATATCTATTTGTTTTATTTTGTCAAATTATAATAAAACAATTTTATGGTTGTGGGCGACTAAAATATTCAGACTCTCTCAAAAACGGTCCGGATGGGGTGGGAGAAGGTTCTATTGGCAACGATTCTGTTCTATTTTTTAGCTCCTCGTTATACGGATCAGTAATTGCAATTTCTTGAGATGGTTCTGGCGGTTGCTCCTGTGTTGGTTCCGGAGTAGGTGAAATTTGCTCTAAAACAATTGATGGCGTAGGTGACGGTGTAACCGTCGGAGTAACCGCAGGAGTGGCGGTCGGAGTAACCGCAGGTGTGGCTGTTGGGGTAGTAGTTGGAGATGGCGATGGGTCTTCTTTTTTCTTTTTTTCAATCAATACATTGTATGCTAGTATCAAACATACAGCTAATGGATCGAATACAAGCATTATGGACCATATGAAATAATTGACCGCAGCATCCAAAGGGATGCCAAGACTATTTGCTATGAATTTAAAAGTACCAACGTCCGTTTTTACTATCTTATCTTTGAAGTCCGTATTTTGGTTACGTAAAGATTGTATCTGGGTTTGATATTCTATTACTTTCTTCTTTCCAACGTCTGCGAGTTCATCCTTTTTGCTGTTTAGCGATGATACTTTATTGTCAGATTCTTTGTTATATGCGTCTATGGACGCCATTATTTCTTCAATATCCTTTTCAAGTTTCTTGACGTTTGTTTCTATATCACTGCGTTGGCCTTTGCTTCTGCTTTCTATTGCTGCTACACGGTCATTATACTCTTTCATCTGCGACGCATATTGCTCACGCAGTTTGCTTATTCTGTCTTGTGATGATTTTATCTTTTCATCTATTTCGGCACGTTCTTTTGCTTGACCTTCTTTTACAACCCTGGCTTGGTTTAGTCCATTTTTACCAAACAACCCACCCGTACCTTGGTCCATCCATTTCTGAACTTCTTTGTCTAATATTTCCAATCTGGCATTGAATAGTTTTATCTGCTCAAGTTCTCTGGCTATATCAGTGTCGGTTGAAGATTTAGATATTTCAAGAGCCTGTTTTGCTGCTGCTATATCTGCCGAAGCATCCTGTGTTGTATTTGCTGATTTACGAATGCTTTCTATCTGCTGATTTTTTTGTGCTACAACTTGAAGTTTTTGTTCTATGAACTTTTTTCTGTTGGCATCAATACCCGCTATTTCTTCCGAGTTATAATCAGACTTCTTGATAGTTTCTATTTCTTTCTCAAACTCTGCTATCTTGGTATTATTAGATTCTATGTTTTGTTCATATCCTTGAACGGCAATAGATGTTGCTGTATATCCCGCACTCAAATATCCATATATACCAATAGACGTTATTGCCATAAGAAATAGCGTGGCAATTAACATATATGATTTCATCCACCATCCTATTTCTTTCCATTTTTGCTTTAGAAAAGTGGCTGTT
>Ga0129333_10001473_pt1 | contig 21379 bp, 14 predicted proteins | sample CPB6_08_DNA_FD_94474 | JGI IMG/M metagenome (GOLD analysis project Ga0129333, IMG submission 94474) | Freshwater to marine salinity gradient microbial communities from Chesapeake Bay, USA - CPBay_Sum_0.6_0.8_DNA | ecosystem: Environmental > Aquatic > Marine > Coastal | place: USA: Chesapeake... | reverse complement strand
GTGGCTCCGTTGACGATCATTTCTTTGTCGGTGTCTGCCGTGCTCGCAGCGACCCCCGCGGGGACTGCCGCCACCTCGAGCGCCAAGGCGAACGACGAGCTCTACGTCATCACCGCCAACCGCACGCTAAAAAAACTCGACGAGACGCTGTCCTCGGTGACCGTGATCGAGCGTGAAGACATCGAGCGCTCGCAGGCGCGTACGCTCGACGAATTGCTGGTGGCCGTCGAGGGCGTGGCGATCGCGCGGCAGGGCGGCATCGGGCAGCCGACGTCGGTCTACGTTCGCGGTGGCGAGTCCGATCACGTGCTCTGGATGATCGACGGCGTGCGGATCGGTTCGGTGACCACCGGCATCCCCGCGCTGCAGGATCTGCCGCTCGACACGGTCGAGCGCATCGAAATCGTGCGCGGCCCGCGCTCCAGTCTTTACGGCGCCGATGCCATGGGTGGCGTGATCCAAATCTTCACGCGTCGGGGCGGCAACGGCCCTGCGTCGCTGCGCGCCACCACCGGCTCCAACGGCACTCGCCAGCTCGCTGCGGCGGCAGGCTTGGGCGACGAGGCGGCCTGGCTCGATCTCAAGGTCTCGCATCTCGAGACCGACGGCATCAACTCCTGCCTCGGGCGGCCCTTCCCGCCGGGCGGCGGTTGCTTTACCTCCGAACCCGATCGCGACCCCTATCGCAACACGAGCGTCAACGTGGCTGCGGGTTATCGCGCCGACAGTGGCGCGACCTTCGAGGCCTTCGCGCAGCGCGCCGATGCGCGCGTCGCCTTCGACTCGTCGTTTCTCAATCAATCGGATTTGATCAATCAGGCGGCAGGCGTCAAATGGGTCACCGAGCCGGCGTCGGGGTGGCGCAGCACGGTCACAGCCGGTCGTTCGTGGGACGAGTCCACGAGTTTCCGTAACGGCTCCACGACCCGCAGCGTGTTCGATTCTTCGCGCGATTCCTTCAGTTGGCAAAACGAGTTGCAGTTCGCGGGCAGCGGCGCGTTGATGCTGGGTGCGGATTGGCTGCGCGATCGGGTCGACAGCGACGTGCGCTACGATCGCGCCGCGCGGGACAACCGCGCGGCATTCGCGCAGTACTCGTGGGCCGCAGGGGCGCAGAGCCTCGCGGTTGCAGCCCGGCTCGACGACAACGAGCAGTTCGGCTCCAACGCGACGGGTAGCTTCGGCTGGGGCTGGCGCTTTGCGAATGGGGTGCAGGCCTATGCGAGCGTCGGTACCGCCTTCAAGGCGCCGAGTTTTAACGAGCTTTATTACCCCGGCTTCAGCAATGCCAAGCTCGATCCCGAGCGTGCGACCACGCGCGAGTTCGGCTTCAAGCGGCGACTGGCCGCGCTGCGCTGGTCGGTGAGTGCCTACCAGACCCGCGTCGACGATCTGATCGCCTTCGACGTCGCCACCTTCAACCCGCAGAACATCGCCAAAGCCGATTTGCAGGGCCTCGAGGGCAGTGTCGAGTGGCAGCGTGGCCCGTGGCGCCTCGAGCAGACCCTCGCATGGTTGTCGGCCGAAGATCGAGGTAGCGGTGCGAATCGCGGCCGGGAGTTGCCGCGACGTCCGGCTTGGACGGGTCGGACCGCCCTCGCGTGGACCGGCAGTGAGCAGTTCGATCTGGGTGCGAGTGTGCAGTTCGCCAGTCGCAGGTATGATGATCTCGCCAACACCCGGCGTCTCGGCGGCTATGCCGTCCTCGACGTGACGGGATCGTGGCGCCTGTCGGCGCGCACCGAGCTGCAACTGCGGCTCGCCAATGCGCTCGATCGACGCTACGAGACGGCGACACTGTACCCTGCGCTCGGCCGCGAGGTGTTCTTGACGCTGCGACATCGGGCGCCGCGTTGAGGGTGACGGGGGATCAGGAGCGTTTTTTCGGAGATCAAGACATGAACGACAAAATGATGCAGATGGGACGGAGCCTCGAGTCGGCGGATCGCCGCTTCTGGGTGTTGGCGGCAGCGCTGGCGCTGATCATGGCGGTCACGCGTCTCGGCCACTTCGGCGAATACGGCGGGCCGGTCGATGCCTCGTGGGCCGTGTTCTTCCTGGCCGGTCTCTGGTTGCGCGATCTGCGCCTGTTTCCGGGCTTCTTCGTGCTGGCTTGGGTGACTGATCTCGCAGCCTTTGCGCTCGGTACGCCGACCAACTGCTATTCGCCCGCCTACTTTTTCTTGATTCCGGCCTATGGCGCCCTGTGGGTGGCTGGCCGCTCGGTCGCCGACGGGGGCTACGGTCGCATCGCACTCGGCGTTGCGGCTAGCGCGCTCGTGACGTTCGTCATCGCCAACGTCGGCATGTATTTCTTTGCTGCATCGCCCGCAGCGGCGACGCCGTCGGCATTCATCGTGGCGGTCTCGGGGTACTTCCCTGGCTACCTGCTGACCATGGCGTTGTACACCGCGTTCGGTGTGCTCGCCGAGGCAGCGTTCGGTCTGCGTCGTCGCGTTCTGGCCTGAGTCGGCTCTTCTGCGACGCAGCGCCGATCACGGGATCGGCGCACAAATGAAAAAGCGCCGGGGTGTTGCCCCGGCGCTTCGTTTTTGGGGTCTCGCCGCGGCGAGACCAAGCCGATGCTCGACTGAGCTAATGCGCGCCTTACTTGCCCCAGGGCAGCGTGGTCGCGACCGAGAACACCAACTTCGCGTCGGAGGTAAAGACGTCGGCCGGCGCTTTCTGCGCAGACTGCAAGTCGCTGCCGTCGACCCACTTCAGCGACACCGCAAAGTTGCCGACCGACTTCGCGACACCGATGGAGTAGTCGAGGTAGTTTTCGGTCCAGTATTCGCCGCTGCTGTAGCCGCCGTGCAGGGTCAGGCTGAAATCATTGGGCAGCGGCACGGCGCTGTTGAGTTCGAAATAGGAGGCGGCGCTGCCGGTGTTGCCGTAGTCCCAGGCGTAGGAGTATTTCGCCGTCACGGCCTTGTAGGTGAGGCTGCCGTAGGCTTCGGCGAAATCCACTTTGTCGCCATTCGGCTGGTAGGCGTATTGGATGGCGCCGACGTCGAACGACAGGTCGTCGTTGAAGCTGCCGCGGAACCCGGCATAGAGGTCGACCTCGACGTCGGCATCGGTGCCCTTGCCGAAGTCGACGTTGCTGGCCCAAGCGCCCACGTACATTCCCGAGTCGTTCGCCCAATCGAGGCTTGCCTGCAAAGCGGGGTCGCGCGCCGTCTGGGTCAGGCCACGGAAGTCGTAGTCGGAGGTGAGTGTGATGGTCGATGACACTTCGGCTTGTGCCACGGATGCTGCGGCACCGAGAGCGACCACGGCGAGTACGGGGGCGATTTTCATGTGCGATTGTCCTCGAAGAGTTGTACGTCGGCTTTATCTAGAGCAAGGCGCATGCCAGCGCATGAGTCGCCTCGTTCGAGCCGATTGCCCGCATTTTAGACCTAAAACGGCCGCGCGCCTGCACTCTATTGGTGCGGCGTGTCCGTCGGGCGCCGGCCCACGGTGCATCGGCTGCTAAACTGAACGCCGTGCAGACCGCGCTCACGACATCCTCTGCCGACCTTTCTGCCGGCGCGATCGCCTTCGTCGATGTCGAGACCACGGGGGGTCATCCGGCCTGGCACCGTATCACCGAGATCGCCATCGTCGCCATGCGCGACGGGGTGATCGAGTGGGAATGGAGCTCGCTCGTCAACCCGGGCGTGACGATCCCGCCTTCGATCCAGCGGCTCACCGGTATCAGCAATGAAATGGTGCTGGTAGCGCCTTCGTTCGAGACCCTCGCCGATGAAGTCGAAACCCGGCTCGCCGGGCGCCGCTTCGTCGCCCACAACGCGCGCTTCGATTACGGGTTCGTGCGAGCCGAGCTGCGCCGCTGTGGTCGGCGATTCAGTGCGCCGCTCACCTGCACGGTGCGTTTGTCGCGCGAGCTCTACCCGGAAGCCGCCAGACACAACCTCGATTCGATCATCGAGCGACATGGGCTCGAGTGCAGCTCGCGTCACCGCGCGCTTCCCGATGCGCAGGTGCTCGCGCAACTTTGGCAGCGGCTACGCGGCACCTGGCCTGCGGAAGCGCTCGATGCCGCCATCGAGCGGGTGGGTCGTCGGCCTTCGCTGCCAGCGCATTTGTCGGCGGATCTGATCGACGACCTGCCCGAGGCCGCGGGGGTGTATCGTTTCTACGGCGAGGGCGATGCGCTCATCTACGTGGGTAAGGCCAAAAATTTACGCGAGCGCGTGCTCGGGCATTTCATGGGTGCCACCCGCGATTCGAAATCGCAGCGCCTCGCGGCGCAGACGCGGCGCATCGAGTGGACCGAGACGGCGGGCGAACTCGGCGCTTTGCTGCTCGAGTCGCGACTCGTGCGCGAGTTGCAGCCGGTCTACAACCGACGCTTGCGGGGCGGCGGCGAGAACTGGACCTGGCTGATTGATGATCTCGGCGGCGCGCCCACGCTGCACGAGCTCGAGGGACCGGTGCCGTCGCAGACGGACGCCTTCGGTCTCTATCGCACCGCAAGACAAGCGAAGACCGCACTCGCGCAGCTCGCGCGCGATCACAAACTTTGTTTGCGCGTGCTCGGGCTCGAGGCGGCGGGGCAGGGTTCCTGTTTCGCTTATCAGGTGGGCCGCTGCGCCGGGGCTTGCGTGGGCGAGGAACCGCTCGCGCGACATGGCTTGCGGGTCAAATTATTGCTGGCGCCGATCAAGCTGCGCAGTTGGCCCCATGCGGGCGCCGTCGCCATCGAGGAGACGAGTGCTTTGGGAATGCGTCACTGGCACGTGGTCGAGGGCTGGCAGTATCTCGGCACCGTCGTGGCCGACGAACACGAAGAAGGCGCGGGCGTCGGCAGTCTTCGTGATGCGCCGAGGTCGGGTTTCGATGCCGACACCTACCGAATTCTTTGTCGTTACCTCAAGCCCAACGCGCGCAATCTGCGGTCATGGCCGAAGCGATGACGCCTCTGCATGCCATGGTGGCGAGCGTGCCGCGCGGCTTCGGCGATTTGCTGGCGCGCGAGCTGCAGGACTTCGGCGCGCTAGACGTCCGCGAGCGCGGTAATACCGTCGCTTTCACCGGGACGCTGGAGGTCGCCTACCGCGCCTGTCTCGAATCGCGGGTGGCGAGTCGCGTGTTGCTCGAAGTGCTGCGCTTCGAAGCGGCTGACGACGCTGCCATCTACGCGGCTTTGCGCGGCATCGACTGGCGACTGCACGTCGATCCGGCGAATACTTTGGCCTGCGAGTGGTCGGGTCGCCATCCGGCGATTGCCAATACGCACTACGGGACCTTGCGCGTCAAAGATGCGATCTGCGATTCGTTGCGCGAGTCCGCAGGGTTGCGGCCCGACATCGCCACCTTCGAGCCCGGCGTACGCGTCCACGCCCATGCGGTAGGCACGCAGGTGACCGTATCGCTCGATCTATCGGGCGAAGGCTTGCATCGCCGCGGTTGGCGTGGCGACACTGGCGAGGCACCGCTGCGCGAGAATCTCGCAGCCGGAATTCTTTTACGGGCTGGCTGGCCGGCTTTGGCGGCGGCGGGCGCCTCGTTCATCGACCCGATGTGCGGCGCGGGGACACTGGTGATCGAGGCGGCGCGAATCGCCGCCGACATCCCGGCCAACCATCGTCGTCGCTACTTCGGTTTCTTGGCTTGGCGGGGTCATGACGCGCCACTGTGGTCGAGGCTCGTCGCGGCGGGCGAGGCGCGAGCGATCGCGGGTCTTGCCGCTTGCGAGCAGCGTGAGCTGCGCCTCATCGGTCGCGATGTCGATCGCACGGTGCTGCGCGAGGCGCGACTCAATGCAGCCCATGCCGGCGTCGCCTCGATCACCGCCTTCGATGCCGGATCGCTCGCCGAAGTCAGCGCCCACGCCGCGCACGGTCTGCTCTGCACCAATCCGCCCTGGGGGCTGCGGCTTGGCGATGCGGCGGCCGCCACCGCGGTCTTTCGCGAACTCGGCCAAGTGTTGCGCGAGCGGTTCACGGGCTGGGAGGCGGCAGTGCTCACGGGCGAGGCCTCTTTGGGTCTTGAACTCGGGTTGCGCGCCCATCGAGTGCATCCGCTCTGGAACGGCGCGCTCGAGTGCCGCCTGCTGCGCATCCGCGTCGGCAGCGAAGCCCTGCGTGATCTGCGACCGAAGCAGGGGACGCAGATCGACCCCGCGCTCGCGAGCAGCGCGGGCGCGCTCATGTTTGCAAATCGGATCCGCAAAAATCTCAAACAACTCGCCGCTTGGCGCAAGCGTGACGAGGTGTCGTGTTTTCGGCTCTATGACGCCGACATGCCGGAGTACGCCTTCGCCATCGACGTCTACGAGTCGGCCACGACGTCGCAGCGCTGGCTCGTGGTGCAGGAATATCAGGCGCCGGCTGCCATCCCCGAGGAAACCGTGCGCAAGCGACGCAGCGAGGCGCTCGCTGGGCTCGTCGAGGCGACGGGCATCCCTGCCGAGCACGTCCACCTGCGCACGCGGCGACGCATCAAGCGCGGCGAGCAGTACACCAAGCGCGACGAGCGTGGCGAATTCCACGTGGTCGCCGAGGGCGGTTTGCGCTTTCGTGTGAACTTTGAGGATTACCTCGATACCGGGCTGTTCCTCGATCATCGCCTGACGCGCGCGCGACTGCGCACCGCGGCCGAGGGCAAAAGGTTTCTCAATGTGTTCGCCTACACCGGTACCGCAACCGTCCATGCGGTAGCGGGCGGCGCACGCGCCAGCACCACGGTGGATCTCTCGTCGACGTATCTCGATTGGGCGCGCGCCAATCTCGAATTGAACGGGCTCGCCGGGCCGCAGCACGAGTTCGTGCGCGCCGACGTGCGCGAGTGGCTCGACGAGGCGGTGCGGCGCGGCGAGCGGTATGGCCTGATCTTTTGCGACCCGCCGACCTTCTCGAACAGCAAGCGCATGGAAGGCGTGTTCGACGTGCAGCGCGATCACGTCACGCTACTCGAGGCTTGCATGGCCTTGCTCGAGCGGGATGGACTGCTGATTTTTTCGACCAATGCGCAGCGCTTCCGTCTCGACCCCGCGTTGTCGTCCCGGTATCGCGTGACCGAGGTGACGAAGGCCACCGTGCCACCGGATTTTTCGCGGAACACCAGCATCCACAGTTGTTTTGAGCTGCGTTGAGGTATTCTGGCCTCACCATGGTCGCGGGGGTAACCATGGTGGCGGTGGTCACCCAGAGGTGCGTATCGTGTCTTTACCCATGTCCCCCCGAATTCTTCGATCTGCGGCCATAGCCGCTCTCGCACTCGCGTCTCTCACCGTCGTCGGCTGCTCGCGTGGCGGCAACGCGCCACCGCCCGCAGCCTCGTCCCTCACCGTGACTTTGGTGGTTGCCGAGCGGCGCTCCATCGAACGTGAAATCGTCGCCTCGGGTTCGGTCGCCGCGTGGCAAGAGATGTCTTTGGGCGTCGAGCTCGCCGGCATTCGCGTGGCCAACGTGCTCGTCGAGCCGGGCGATCGGGTGAGCGCGGGTCAGCCCCTCGTCGAGCTCGATCGGCGCACGCTCGACGTGCAGGCGCGACAGGCCGATGCCAGTCTCGCGCAGGCGGCTGCCAACGCCGAGCTCGCCGTGTCCCAAGAAAACCGTGGCAAAAGCCTGCTCGAGCGTAATCTCATCTCGACCAATGATTTCGAAGTCCTGCGCGCCAACCGTGCGCGGGCCGAAGCCCAGCGGACGGCTGCCGAGGCCGAGCGCGACGCTGCGCGTCTGCGGCTCGGCTTTGCCACCTTGCGTGCCCCCGATGCCGGGATCATCTCGGCCCGCAACGTGCAGCCCGGGCAGGTCGTCGCCGGCGGCGAGTTGCTGCGGCTCATTCGACGCGGTCGCCTCGAATGGCGGGCCCAGGTGGCCGAGAACGACCTGCCACGCATCAAGACCGGTGCCACGGTCGATCTACGCGGGCCGGGCGGTGAGGCGGTGCAAGGCGTGATCCGCGCGGTCTCGCCCGCGCTCGACCCGCAAACGCGTACCGCGCTCGTGTACGCCGATCTCAAGCAACCCGGCGCACTGCGGGCCGGCATGTTCGCCGAGGGCAGACTGCGTGTCGGCCAAGCGGAGGTGACCGTTGTGCCCCGTCAGTCGGTCGTATTTCGCGACGGCTATCCCTATGTCTTCGTGATGAGCGAGGGCAGCAAGGTCGTGCAGCGACGCATCAGCTCGGGTCCGCCGCAGGGCGATTTCATTGAAGTCCTCTCCGGTGTCAAGGCGGGAGAGCGCGTGGTCGCCCGCGGCGCCGGATTTTTGAGCGATAGCGACATCGTCAAGGTCGTGGGCGGCAACGCCTCATGAACTCGCTGCGATGAATCTGTCGCGCTGGGGCATCAAGTACCCGCTGCCCTCGGTTCTGTTGTTCGTCGTGTTGGTACTCGCGGGCCTTTGGGGCTGGCGGCTGCTGCCGATCTCGCAGCTGCCCGACATCGCGCTGCCGACCATCCGCATCACCGTCAATTACTCTGGCGCTCCGCCGGCCACCATGGAGACGGACGTCACGCGCAAGATCGAAGATGCCATTGCTTCGATCCCCGGCATCGATCGAATCAACTCCTCGATCAGCGAGGGTACGACGGTCACCAACATCGAGTTCGAGCTCGGTCGCGATCTCGATCGCGCGCTCGATGAAGTCAAAGATGCGGTGGCTCGCGTGCGGCGCGACCTGCCGCAGGACATGGACGAGCCCGTCATCCAGCGTATTTCTTTGGTCGGTGGCACTTTGATGGCCTACGCCGTCAAGTCCGATCGGCTCGCGCCCGACGAGTTGTCGTGGTTCGTCGATGACAAGGTGGCCAAGGCGATATACGGCGTGGCGGGCGTCGGTTCGGTCACGCGCATCGGCGGCGTCGATCGCGAGGTCCGTGTCGATCTGCGTCCGGAGGCGCTGCAGGCGTTAGGCGTGACGGCGGGCTCGGTCTCGGGGCAGCTTGCTCGTTTGCAGGTCGAGCGTCCGGGCGGACGCACCGAGGCGGGCGGTGCTGAGCAGTCGGTGCGTACCGTGGCGATCGTGCGCAATGCGCAAGACCTCGCCGATTATCCGATCTACTTGCCCGACGGTCGCACCGTGCGACTCTCGGCCATCGCCACCGTCACCGACGGCGCCGCCGAGCCGCGCGCGGCGGCGATGCTCGACGAAAAGCACGTGGTCGGGTTCTCGACGCGTCGCACCGCGGGATCGAGCGAGGTGGCGGTCGGCGAGGGCATACGCAAGCGTATCGCTCAGTTGCAGAACGAGCATCCCGAAGTTCGTTTCACCGAGGTGCAGGCGACCGTCGAAACGGCAAAGAATTCCTACGATGCCTCGATGGTGATGCTGCTCGAGGGTGCGCTGCTCGCCGTGATCGTCGTCTGGTTTTTCCTGCGCGAGTGGCGCGCCACCCTGATCTCGGCGCTCGCCTTGCCGCTTTCGGTCATTCCGACCTTCGGCGTCATGCATTTCTTCGGCTTTTCCTTGAACCTGCTCACCTTGCTCGCACTCGCGGTGGTGATCGGGGTGCTGGTCGATGACGCGATCGTCGAAGTCGAGAACGTGGCGCGGCACCGCGCCATGGGCAAACCGCCCATGGAAGCGGCCATCGATGCGGCCGACGAGATCGGCATCGCGGTGATCGCCACTTCCGTGACGCTGGCTGCGGTGTTCATTCCGGTGGCATTCATGCCCGGGGTCACCGGCAAGTTCTTCCGCGAGTTCGGCTGGACCGCCGCTGCGGCCGTGCTGTTCTCGCTGCTCGTCGCGCGCTTGCTCACGCCGATGCTCGCCGGCTATTTCATGCGCGGCGAGCCCAAGGGCGCCACCGATTCACCCTTGATGCAGCGTTACCTGCGCTGGGTGGAGTTTGCCATCCATCACCGGGCGCGCGTGCTCGCGCTCGCGATGGCGACCTTCGTCGGTTCGCTGGCATTGATTCCGCTCATCCCCAAGACCTTCGTGCCGACCACCGATACCTCGCGTGCCCAGTTGCAGGTCGAGCTGCCGCCGGGCGCGCGCCTCGATGATTCGCTCGCCGTGGCCGCCGAGGTGCGAGCACGGGTGCGAGCAAAAGTGCCGGACGTGGTGCGCATCTTTACCACCGTTGGTGGCGAGAGCGGCGACACCATGAGCGCGGGCATCAGCTTCCCCGAGGTGCGGCGTCTCAGCATGACGCTGCAGTTCGCCGCAGACCGCACGCGCACGAGTTCCGAGATCGAAGACTCGGTCCGCAAGTCGCTCGCCGACCTGCCTGGCGTTCGAGTGGGTTTTGCCGCCGGCGGTCCGGGCGATCGGCTGACGCTCGCCATCGGCGGTCGCGATTCCGAGCAGCTCGCCGTGGCCTCGCGCGAGATCGCCGCGGCGATGCGCACCGTTCCCGGCATCGGCTCGGTGACCACCACCGCCGCCTTGTTGCGCCCCGAAATCATCATCCGACCCGACCCCGCGCGAGCCGCCGATCTCGGTGTCTCGACGATCGACATTGCCGATGCGGCCCGCATCGCCACGAGTGGCGACATCCGCCAGCGGCTCGCCAAGCTGAACTTGGCCGAGCGTCAGGTGCCGATCCGCGTGCAGCTCGCCGGGTCATCGCTCACCGACCCCGCCGTGCTGCAGCAGCTACGCGTGCCCGGCAAGGGTGGCCCGGTGCCGCTCTCGGCCGTAGCCGACATCACCGAGGGCAGTGGCCCTGCGCGCATCGATCGCCTGAATCGCGAGCGCACGGTCACGGTCTCCGCAGAGCTCAACGGTTTGCCGCTCGGCGACGTGATGTCCAAGGTCAGCGCTATGCCCGCCATGCAGAATCTGCCTCCCGGCGTGCGCATCCTGCCGGCGGGCGATTCCGAAGCCTTCGTCGAGCTCTTCGTCGGTTTCATCCTCGCGTTGCTCGCCGGCATCGTCTCGGTTTATCTGGTGCTGGTGTTGCTGTTTCATAGTGGGACGCAGCCGATCGTCATCCTCGCGGCCGTGCCGCTGTGCGGTGGCGGGGCTTTCGGTCTTTTGTTGCTCACCGGCACCGCGCTCTCGCTGCCATCCTTGATCGGACTGTTGCTGCTCAATGGCATCGCCGTCAAAAATTCCATCCTGATCGTCGATTACGCAATCCTTGGCGAGCAGGCCGGGATGTCACGCGACGAGGCTTTGATCGACGCCTGCCGCAAGCGCGCGCGGCCGGTGATCATGACCACGCTCGCCATGGGCGCCGGCATGTTGCCGATCGCCTTGGGTCTCGGAGCGGACGGTAATTTCCGCACGCCACTCGGGGTGTCGGTGATCGGTGGGCTGATCACCTCGACGCTGCTCTCGCTCGTGGTCGTACCCGCCGCGTACTCGGTGGTCGCCGAGATCACCGAGCAACGATTGCGGCCGATGCTGCGCCGCTTTCTGCATCACTGAGCGCTCGCCTGCGTCAACGCCAGCGTCTGCGCTACAGCAGATCTCGCAGGCGGTACCACAGCATCGCCAACACCAGCGCCGGTCGGCGCAGGGCGTCGCCGCCGGGAAAGTCGCGGTGTCGAATACGCCCAAAGATATCGAAGCGCTCGGATTGCCCGCTGATGGCCTCGGCGAGCAGCTTGCCGGCGATGCCGGTGAGGGCGATTCCGTGGCCGCTGAAGCCCTGCACGAAATAGACGTCGCGCTCTAGCGTACCGAAGTGCGGCGCACGATTGAGCGTGATGTCGACGAGTCCGCCCCAGGCATAGTCCACGTCCGCGTCGGCGAGTTGCGGAAAAACTTTGAGCATGCGCGCACGGGTCGCGCGTCGCGTGCCGAGTGGGTCGACGCCGGAGTAGCTCACTCGCCCACCAAAGAGCAGGCGGTGATCCGCCGAGCGTCGAAAGTAGTCGATCACCCAGTTGACGTCGGTGACCGCCGCATTGTTGCGGATGAGTGCCGCAGCGCGTTCGGCGCCGAGCACTTGCGTCGCGACGATGTAGGTACCGACACCGATGATTTTTCGGGCGAGCGCTGGCGCCGTCGGCCCAAGCCAGGCATTGCCGCAGAGCGCAAGCTGCCGACAGCGAATCTCGCCCGCGGCGGTGCGGACGTGCAGGTGCGCCGTGGATGAGCGGGTGTAACCGAGCACCCGCGAGTGCTCGAATACATTGACGCCGAGGCGCTCGGCCGCGGCGGCGAGGCCCTGCGTGTATTTGAGCGGATGCAGATGTCCACAGAGGGGATCGAAAGTACCGGCGATGTAGCGGTCCGAGTCGATCAGAGTGCGCACTTCGTCGCGCTCGACCATGCGCACCGAGCGATAGTCGTAGCGGCGCTCGAGCATGGCCACTTCTTCGCGCAGTTCGCGCTCCTGTCGCGGCTTGAGGGCGACGTGCATCTGGCCAGCGACGTAATCGCAGTCGATCGCGTATTTTTGAATGAGCTCACGCTGCAGGGCGAGCGCCTCGACGCTCATGTCCCAGATCCGGCGGGCATCGTCGGCACCCACCAAAGATTCGAGCTTGCTTTGCCCGCAGGCGACGCCGGTGATGGCCTGTGCACCACTGCGTCCCGAAGCGCCCCAGCCGATGACCTCGGCCTCGAGCAGCGCGACGCGGTAGCCCCGCTCGGCCAGATGCAGTGCGGTCGAGCAGCCGGCGATGCCACCGCCGACCACGCAGACGTCGACCTCGAGGTGACCTGTGAGGGTGGGGCGTGGCGGTCTCGCCGCGGCGTCGGCAGCCGCGCTGGCGGCGTACCAGGAGTCCACGTGCGCGCTCATGCGCTCAAATCGCGCCGAGGTACCACTGCATCTCGAGCGGCGTGACGTAGGAGTTGAAGTCGTCGAGTTCGGCCTGCTTGACCGTGGCGTAGTGGTCGCGGAACGGTCGGCCGAGATAGCTCGCGGCGAAGTCGCTACGACGGAAGCGCTCGATCGCGCTCGCCCAGTGCGCAGGCAGCGTCTCGCCGGACTCGCGATACGCATTACCGCGCACCGGCGCGATCGGCTCGAGACCTTCCGCGATACCGTGGTGGATGCTGGCCAGCACCCAGGCGACGACCAGATACGGGTTCGCATCTGCGCCCGCGAGGCGATGCTCGATGCGCCGATTGCGATCGTCGCTGACCGGCAAGCGTAGCGCCGAGCCGCGATTGTTCACCGACCACGAGGGGATCATCGGCACGTAGGCCTCGGGTCGAAAGCGTCGATAGGAGTTCGGTCCGGGCGCGCAGATCGCAACGCTGTCGGCCATGGTGCGCAGCAGGCCGCCGAGCGCATGGCGCAGCGCGCTGCTCTCGACGCCATGGTGCGTTGCCTCTTCGCCGGCGGCCGCCGGGTCCGGACAGGCGAAGAGGTTCGAGCCCGCCGCATCGAGCAGGCTCACGTGCACGTGCAGACCCGAGCCCGCCATGTCGCGGTAGGGCTTGGGCAGAAAGGTCGCATCCCAGCCTTGCTCGCGGGCGACGCTGCGTACCACGCGCTTGAAGCGCAGCGCTTCGTCGCAGGCTTGCAGGGCGTCGGCGCGGTGCGCGAGGTTCACCTCGAACTGGCCGGGACCGTACTCGGCGAGGGCGCTCGTGGCGGGCAGACCTTGGGCCCGTGCCACTTCGTCGATACGCGATAAAACTCTCGAATATTCATCGAGATCAGTCATTGAGTTGATCTGTGTTCGAAACTCGCGCCGACCCGTGATCGGCAGCGGTGGTGGCTGCGGGTGGCCCTCGGCCGTCCGCGCGCGATCGACGAAATAGAACTCGTATTCGATCGCCACCACGGGCGTGAGATTGAGCCGATGAAACTTGTCCATCACCCGCGCCAGCACATTGCGCGGGTCGGCGAAGAACGGCCGCCCATCGTGCTCGTACATCGAGACCTGTAGCTGTGCGACGTCGCCGCTTTGCCAAGGCACCGGCACCAGGCTGCCGGGCAGCGGCTTGCAGGGGCGATCGGCATCGCCCTCGTCGAAACCGAGGCCCGTCGCCTGAATGGTGCCTCCGAGCACATCGAGAGCGAACATCGAACCGGGCAGCAGCATCCCCTCGGCGTAAAGACGTTCTAGCGCCTCGCGCTCGATGCGTTTGCCGCGCTCGACCGTGTTGAGATCGTTCAGGAAGACGTCGACGTGACGCGTCTGCGGGTAGCGTTCGAGGAAGCGCTCGAGTTCCAGAAAAGCCGTCATGATGCCCCGCGGGAAAAACGCAGCATAAGCGCTAGGGCCTCTGTGCGGCAATATATCTCGAGAGTATAGATCCAATAAAAACAATAAGTTAGTGCAACAATCTCAACGGCTGGACGGGTATACAGGGCCCGGCTGTGCTCTAATGATCGCGGCCTCGGCTCTTGTCCGAACGCCGCCTCCCTTATGTCCGCGCGCCCAGTCATTGGTATTCCCGCCGATCGTCGCATGGTCGGACCGCACCCCTTCCACATGGTCGGGGAGAAATACGCGCATGCCGTCGCGCGCGCGGCGGGCGGCTTGCCACTGTTGATCCCCGTTCTGCCCGAGCCGCTCGAAGTCGACGAATTGCTCGCGGGTTTGGATGGTCTGCTGTTCCCGGGCAGTCCCTCGAACGTCGAGCCGCATCACTATGAAGAGGGGCCAAGCGAGCCCGGCACCTTGCACGACCCCGAGCGCGATGCGACCACGCTGCCGCTGATTCGCAGCGCGATTTCGGCGGGCGTGCCCGTCCTCGGAATCTGTCGCGGTTTCCAGGAAATGAACGTGGCCATGGGCGGCAAGCTGTGGCAACGCGTCCACGAGGTGCCGGGGTTGCGTGATCACCGCGAGGACAAGTCGGCGCCGCTCGATGTGCAGTACGGACCCGCGCACGAGGTGCTGCTCGAGCCTGGTCGCTTGCGCGAGTGGGCGGGTGGGGCGGAGCGCATCGCCGTGAACTCCTTGCATGGCCAAGGGGTCAAGCAACTCGCGCCTCCGCTGCGCATCGAGGCGCGCGCGATCGATGGCCTCATCGAAGCGTTCTCGCTGCCCGACGCCAAGGCCTTCACCTACGCGGTGCAGTGGCATCCGGAGTGGCGGGTGATGGCCAATGATTTTTCGGTGGCGATGTTCGCCGCTTTCGGCGAGGCCGCGAGTGTTCGCGCCCGCCAGAGGTTCGTGTCATGACAGATCAGATTTCGCAGTTTTTTCGCGAGCACAACATTCAAGAGGTCGAGGCGATCGTTCCGGACATGGCGGGGATCGCCCGCGGCAAAGTGATGCCCGCGCAAAAGTTTCAGGTCGATCAGGGCATGCGTTTGCCCGAGAGCATCTTTCTGCAGACGGTGACCGGCGATTACCCCGAAGAAACGGCCGCGGCGATGAGCCCGGCCGAGATCGACATCATCCTCAAGCCTGACCCGCGCACCATCCGTCGCGTACCGTGGACGCCCGAGCCCACGGCACAGGTGATCCACGATTGCTTCTACGCCGACGGACGGCGCGTGAAGATGGCGCCGCGCGAGGTGTTGCGTCACGTGCTCGATCTCTACGCGCAAAAAGGCTGGGAGCCCGTGGTCGCCCCCGAGCTCGAGTTCTATCTCGTCGAGCCGAACATCGACGCCGATTACCCGCTGAAGCCGCCCATCGGACGTTCGGGTCGTGCCGAGCCCGGACGGCAGTCCTACAGCATCGCGGCGGTCAATGAATTCGACCCGCTGTTCGATGACGTCTATCAGTTCTGCGAGGATCAGGACATCGCCATCGACACGCTCATCCACGAGGATGGTCCGGCGCAGATGGAGATCAACCTGCTGCACGGCAACGCGCTCGATCTGGCCGATCAGGCCTTCATGTTCAAGCGCACGGCGCGCGAGGCCGCGCTGCGTCACAAGATGTATGCGACCTTCATGGCGAAGCCCCATGCCAAGGAGCCGGGCAGTGCGATGCACGTCCACCAGAGCATCGTCGATCGCAAGACCGGCAAGAACGTGTTCTCGAATTCGGACGGCACGCCGACGCAGTTGTTCTTCTCTCACATCGCTGGTCTGCAGCGTTACTTGCCGGCGGCCATGGCGCTGCTCGCGCCGAACGTCAATTCCTATCGGCGGATCACGCGCTTTCAGGTCGCGCCCATCAACGTGCAGTGGGGCTACGACAATCGTACGGCGGGTTTGCGCATCCCCGGGTCGGACCCGCAGTCGCGGCGCGTCGAAAATCGCCTCTCGGGCGCCGATGCGAACCCGTATCTCGCGAGCGCCGCCTCGCTCGCCTGCGGTTACCTCGGCATGGTGCAGGGCTTGTCGCCGACCGAGCCGATCACCGGCAGCGCCCACGATTTGCCGTTCTCCTTGCCGCGCAGCCTCGACGAAGCCATTCGCTTGCTGCGCGAGTGCGATCCCCTGATCGAGATTCTCGGCGAGAGTTTTGTCTCGGCCTTCACGCTCGTGAAGGAAGCCGAATACGAAGTCTTCCTGCAGGTGATCAGTTCTTGGGAGCGCGAGCACCTGCTGCTCAACGTCTGAGCTGACCGCCGGCCCGCGCGATTAACCCGCCCGAACGATTAAGATGCAGTGATGACCGCATCCTCCAAGTCGCGCAGCACCCGCGAGTGGCAGGCGCTCGACGCCGCGCACTACCTGCACCCCTTCACCGATACGCGCGCTCTCGCGGCGCGCGGCACGCGCGTGATCACGCGGGCGGAAGGGATTTATCTCTACGATAGCGAGGGCAACCGCATTCTCGATGGCATGTCGGGTTTGTGGTGCGTCGCGCTCGGTTACGGGCGCTCCGAACTTGCCGAGGCGGCGTATCGGCAGATGCAGCAACTGCCCTACTACAACAGCTTTTTTCAGTGTGCGAATCCGCCGGCGATCGAGCTCGCCGCCCGACTCGCCGAGCTCTCGCCGTCGCAATTCAAGCATGTCTTCTTCACGGGCTCGGGCAGCGAGTCGAACGATACCTTCGTGCGTCTCGCCCGCCGCTATTGGGCGCTGCGTGGCGAGCCCGAGCGCACGGTGATCATCAGTCGCTGGAACGGTTACCACGGCAGCACCATGGCAGGCGCCTCGCTCGGTGGCATGAAGGCCATGCATGCGCAGGGCGGGCTGCCGATTCCGGACGTCGTGCACATCGGCCAGCCCTACTGGTTCGAGTGCGGCGGCGATCTGGACCCCGCGGAGTTTGGTTTGCGCGTCGCGCGCGAGCTCGAGGCCAAGATTCTCGAGATCGGACCGCAGCGTGTCGCCGCCTTCATCGGCGAGCCGGTGCAGGGGGCGGGCGGAGTGATCATCCCCCCCGAAACCTACTGGCCCGAGGTGCAGCGCATCATCGACAAGTACGGCATCTTGTTCGCCTCGGATGAGGTGATCTGCGGCTTCGGGCGCACGGGTCGTTGGTTCGGCTGCGAGTATTACGGCACGCGCCCCGATTTCATGACGCTCGCCAAGGCGATCACCTCGGGCTATCAGCCCTTGGGCGCACTGATGGTGAGCGATCGCGTGGCCGAGGTCTTCATCGAGACGGGCGGCGAGTTCGCGCACGGCTACACCTACTCAGGCCACCCGGTGGCAGCGGCCGTGGCGCTCGCCAACCTCGACATCCTGCAGCGCGAGGGGGTGATCGAGCGCGTCCGTGAGGATCTCGCCCCGTACTGGGCCGCGCGTTGGCGTGAGCTGGCCGCGCATCCGCTCGTCGGCGAGGCGCGAACTTTGGGCCTTTTTGGTGCACTCGAGCTCGTCCCGGCAAAACCCTCGCGCCGATTTTTCAAGGAGCGGGGTACGGTCGGCACCCGCGGTCGCGATCTCGCGATCCGTAACGGGCTCGTCATGCGAGCGGTTTGGGATACCTTGATCGTGGCGCCACCGCTCGTCATCACGCGCAGCGAGATCGACGAACTCATCGCCAAGGCGGCGCTGACGCTCGATCAACTGCACGCCGGCCTCACGCAAGACGGCTGGCTGCCCGGCTGAGGCGCGACAGGCTTTCCCGGGCCCGAGGGCTGCGCTATAAAAGCGACTTCGTCGCCGCAGATCGCGGCTTTTCTCCGGAGTCCGCTCGACCATGAAAAACGCTGCCCGTTCGGTCTTCGCCGCGGTGTCGGCGGCCGTCCTGCTCGCCGCTTGTGCCGGCAAGAAGGACGAAGCCGCAGAGTCCAAGGTGCTCAACGTCTACAACTGGTCCGATTACATCGATGAATCGGTGATCGCCGATTTCGAGAAGGAAACCGGCATCGACGTGACCTATGACGTGTTCGACTCGAACGAGGTGCTCGAGACCAAGCTGCTCGCGGGCAACACGGGCTACGACATCGTCGTGCCCTCGGCTAGCTTTCTCGAGCGGCAGATCAAGGCGGGTATTTTCCAGACGCTCGACAAGAGCAAGCTGCCGAACCTGTCGAACATGGACCCCGAGCTCATGGCGAAGGTGGCTCGCCATGATCCCGACAATGCGCACTCGGTGAATTATCTTTGGGGCACGACCGGAATCGGCTTCAATCAGGACAAGATCGCCGAGCGCATGAAAGATGCGCCGACCGACAGCTTCGCGATTTTCTACGATCCGAAAATCGTCTCCAAGTTCAAAGATTGCGGCGTCGCCGTTCTCGACTCGCCCACCGAAGTACTTGGCACCGTGCTCATTTATCTCGGCAAAGACCCGAACAGCGAAAGCCCCGAAGACCTCGCTGCTGCCGAGAAAGTGCTGATGTCGGTACGCCCCTACATCAAGTACGTGCACTCCTCGAAATTCATCGACGATCTCGCCAATGGTGAAATCTGCCTCACCATGGCTTGGTCGGGTGACGTCTTCCAGGCGCGCGATCGTGCCGTCGACGCCTCCAATGGCATCAAGATCGACTTCAAGATTCCGCAGGAAGGCACGATGATGTTCTTCGACATGCTGGCGATTCCGAAGGATGCCAAGAACGTCGACAACGCCCACGCCTTCATCAACTACCTGATGCGCCCTGAAGTTGCCGCAAAGAATACCAACTACGTCAACTACGCAAGTTTCAACGTGCCTTCGCAGAAGCAGGTGAAGCCGGAAATCCTCGGCAACCCGGCGATCTATCCGACCGAAGAAGTGAAGTCTCGCCTGCAGGTCGACCTCGCCGAGAGCGACGCGTTCACGCAGCAATTGACAGCGACCTGGACACGCTTCAAGGCCGGTCAATAAAGCGAGTCAATGAAAAAGCGGCCGCACGGGGCGCACGCTCCGTGCGGCCCTGACATTCTCGAGGGGGCGGGACATGTCGCAAAAAACGATTGATCGCGGACACGAATACGTCCGCATCGAAGGCGTCACCAAGCGCTTCGGCGATTTCGTCGCGGTCGACAGCGTCTCCCTCAGCGTCTTCAAAGGCGAGATTTTTTGTCTGCTCGGCGGTTCGGGCTGCGGCAAGACCACCTTGCTGCGCATGCTCGCCGGATTCGAGTCGCCGACCGCGGGTCGAATCCTGATCGACGGTCAGGACATGGCCGGCATCCCGCCGTACGAGCGGCCGGTCAACATGATGTTCCAGTCCTATGCGCTCTTCCCGCACATGACCGTGGCGAAGAACGTGGCCTTCGGGCTCGAGCAGGAGGGTCTCGGCAAGGGCGAGATCGAACGCCGCGTCGGCGAGATGCTCGAGATCGTCAAGCTCGGCGAGTATGCACGGCGCAAGCCCCATCAACTGTCGGGTGGCCAGCGACAGCGCGTGGCGCTCGCCCGTGCGCTCGTCAAAAAACCCAAGTTGCTGCTGCTCGATGAGCCGCTCGGCGCGCTCGACAAGAAACTTCGCGAGCACACGCAGTTCGAGCTCATCAATTTGCAGGAGCAGCTCGGCGTCACTTTCGTCGTCGTGACCCACGATCAGGAAGAGGCGATGACGCTCGCCTCGCGCATCGGGGTGATGAACAAGGGACAAATCGTCCAGGTCGGCACGCCCACCGACATCTACGAATTTCCGAGTTCACGCTTCGTCGCCGACTTCATCGGCTCGGTGAATATGTTCGAGGGGCAGCTCACCGAAGACGAGCCCGGACATGTGCGCATCCGCTGCCCCGAACTCGACGCCACGGTCTACGTGAGTCATGGCATCAGTGCCGCTCCCGAGGCCAAAGTGGCGGTCGCCATCCGTCCGGAGAAGATCGAGCTCACGCGCAGCGAGCCGGCGGGGAGCGAGAACCGCGCGCGCGGTACCGTCAAAGAAATAGCCTACATGGGTGACATGTCGGTTTACCTCGTGCGCCTCGACTCGGGTCGCTTGGTGCGTGTGACCATTCCGAATACCGAGCGCCATGCCGACGAGCGCATCGTCTGGGACGAGGTGGTGCATTTGTCGTGGCACCCATCGAGCCCCGTGGTGTTGACGGTCTAAACGGATGACGACGACCCCATGAACAAGGCGATCGAGACCTTGCAGTCGTGGTTCGGCAAGCGACTCGTCATCGGCGTTCCCTATTTTTGGCTGGTGCTGTTTTTTGCGATTCCGTTTCTGATCGTCTTCAAGATCTCGTTTTCGTGGATGCAGCCGATCCAGCCGGGCTATGCGCCGCTTTTCTCCTGGGTCGAGGAAACCCAGCGCTTCGTCGCCACGCTCAATTTCTCCAACTACGAGGTGCTGCTCGACGATCCGCTCTACCTCGGCACGTTTTTCTATTCGGTAGAGGTGGCGGCGATCTCGACGCTGCTCTGTCTGCTGGTCGGCTATCCGATGGCCTATGCGATCGCGCGCTCATCGCCCTCGACCCGCAATCTATATCTGATGCTGATCATCCTGCCGTTCTGGACCTCGTTCCTGTTGCGCGTTTACGCCTGGATCGGGCTGCTGAAAACCAACGGCGTCATCAACAACAGCCTGCTGGCGCTCGGCATCATCGATCAGCCGCTGACCTTGCTCTACACCGATTTCGCGGTCTACGTCGGCATCGTCTATTCCTACCTGCCGTTCATGATCCTGCCGCTCTATTCGAACCTCGAGAAGCACGACCTCACCTTGCTCGAGGCGGCCGCCGATCTCGGCGCCTCGCCAGTGAAGGCGTTCTTTCGCATCACGCTGCCGCTCTCCATGCCCGGTATCGTCGCCGGTTGTCTGCTGGTGTTCATTCCGGCGGTGGGCGAGTACGTCATCCCCTCGCTGCTCGGCCGTACGGATCAGCTGATGATCGGTACCGTGCTGTCGGCACAATTCTTTGGCGCGCGCAACTGGCCGGTGGCGAGTGCGGTCGCCATCGCGCTGCTGATCATGTTGCTGATTCCGATCATGCTGTTTCAGCGCTATCAGCGTCGCGAACTCGAGGCGGCGCGGCGATGAGGGCGTGCTCGTGAACGGCCGCGGCTGGTTCCGCAACGGCATGTTGGCGCTCGGGCTGGCGTTTCTGTACGTGCCCATCCTCTCGATGATCGTCTTCTCGTTCAACAATTCGCGGCTGGTGACGGTGTGGGACGCTCCTAATTCGCCGACGCTGCGCTGGTACGTTCGCCTGCTCGAGAACGATCAACTGCTCGGCGCCGCATGGATCAGCCTGAAGGTGGCGGCGATGACGGCTTCGGGCGCGGTGATCCTCGGGACGATC